>Ga0105044_10002377_pt1 | contig 25639 bp, 19 predicted proteins | sample MAT01_FD_78092 | JGI IMG/M metagenome (GOLD analysis project Ga0105044, IMG submission 78092) | Freshwater microbial communities from Lake Fryxell liftoff mats and glacier meltwater in Antarctica - MAT-01 | ecosystem: Environmental > Aquatic > Freshwater > Ice > Liftoff microbial mat | place... | reverse complement strand
GAGAAGACCGCTACAATCTAGCTCTAGCTCTAGCAGCCCGAACCTCGCCCGTATCGCATCGCCGAGTTGGTCGCTGCCAGCCGTGCCCGCAATGGACGCCATTGCCGGCGTGTAGCGGGCGCTCGACATCACCGAGGGACATCCGGCCCGCGCGCACCAGCTCTCGGGCGGCAACCACCACCAGGTGGCGTCTGACCCGTCTGAAGGCCTGGCCGCTGCACCCGGCGTCGCCCGCCAAGGGTGCTAGACTGCCCGCCACGCGCTCGCCTGAGCTGGGCGGCGTTTCAGTCAGGAGACCCACCGATGCACACCCTGCTCTCGTTCGTGATGGCTGCGGCGCAAGCTGCCGCCCAGACCCCTCCGGTGCCCGCGGTGCACATCACGCCGGCCGAAATTGCCGCGGTGCTCGAGACCGCGATTGCCAAGAGCGCGGTCGATCAGCCGATCAAGGCGGTGGACGTGCGCGGCGGCCGCGCGCTCGTGGCCATGCTGCACCGCGACCGCGCCGAGGCCGGGGCGTTGATTCACGAGCGGGTCACCGAAACCTATTACATCCTGCACGGCAGCGGCACGATGGTGACCGGCGGCTCGCTCGGCACGCCGAAACCGAGCGATCTGACCCGCGTGGGCGCCGGCCCGAGTCTGTCGGGCACGCGGCAGGGCGGTGAGAGCCGCAAGGTCGGCCCGGGCGACGTGATTATCGTGCCGGCGGGCACGCCGCACAGCTTCGACCAGCTCGATTCCCCGATCAGCTACCTGGTGTTCAGGTTCGATCCGGGGAAGTAGCCAGCGGCGCTACGGCACGACGACGGTCTGAACCACCGTCGGCGCGCTCGCCCCGCACGCGTTCAGCGCGTAGATACTTATCGAATAGGTGCCGGGCGGCACCGCGCCGCTCGGGTTGCGGCTGGCGCCCACGGCCACGCTGCCCGTGAAGGAACCGGTGACGTTCAGCACGTAGGCGGTTGCGGCGGGGCCAGATGCCGGCGGATCCCAGAGCAGACTCACCTCGTTGCCCGCCCGGTAGACATACACCGCGAAGGCTAGGCCTTCGCCGGCTGCGTGGACTTGAGGATTTCGTCGACGAGGAACACGTCGGTCAGCAGCGCGCGCAGGTGAATTGACGCGTTCAGGTTGTCGACCAGCTGCGAGCTGATGCCCGGCTGCGCCAGCACGAGCCGCACCGCGGCCTGCGACGACCGCGCATCGCGGTCGAGCACCTCTATGTAGGCGGCGTAGTGTTCGCCCCCGGCTGGCTGCTCAGCCGCCACGACCGCCCGGAATACGTCGCCCAGGCCGCCGAGGGCTAGGTCGAGTCGCCCGAGGAAGTGCCGTACCTGGGTGCCCGCACCACTGCCGGCATCGGTCGCCAGGCCCTGCGCGGCGTAGGCCAGCATGAATTCGTAGGCCTCCTCGATGTGGGTGCATCGAGTGGTCAATTGCTCTCGCATCGGACCCCGCTTATTCCGACGGACGGCCGCCGACGTGGTCGGAGCCGGGCACGCGCCAGCGCGCAGGATCGTGGTGCTCGAGGTACTGGCGACGCGTGATGAAGCCGAACACCATCGACTTGGTCAGCCAGAGCTTTTCGGGACGGATGGCGAAGTAGACGTGCGCCATGGTGAGGCCCACGAGCGCCACGCCGGCCACGCCGTGGCTCACATACATCCAGCCCCAGGTCGGGTCGGAGAGGATGTAGGGGTCGCGTGTGAAGAACGGTGTCTGCACCTTCTTCATCATGATGACGCCGGTGATGGTGGCCAGCAGGCCGGTCACCACGATCGCCATGTGGTAGAGCCGGTTGCCGAGCGGGTACTTCGCCGGCTTGGGGCCGCCGATGTCGCGCCCAATCTCACGCATCATCTCGGCCTTGAACTCCGGAATGTCCTTCGGGCCGACCCAGATCGACCAGAAGTCCATGAAGAACGTGGCGTGGATGATGTGATACAGAATTGAAGCGGTGAGCACGAGCCCGGCGATCCAGTGCCACTGCACCCAGGCGAACTGCACGCCCAGAATGGGCAGGAACGACGTGAAGAGCAGCGTTAACATCGACGCCGCCATGATCCAGTGGAACATGCGCGCCGCCAGGCTGTGCCGCGGAATCTTCGCGGGTAAGCCGGGCATCTTCGCCTCGAGTGCGTCCACCTCAGCGGCGGGGCGCCCCGAGTGCGCCGACAGCAGCATGTAGACCGAGTGCGCCGCCAGGAATACGACGCCGGCAAAGATCGCCACCCACAGCAGATCCCAGGAGATATGGGTGAAGATCGATTGGCCCCAGGGGCTGATGCCCCGGGTCAGGAAGTCGATGCCCATCCGTTGTCCCCCCCGCGAATGGCGCGCTTGACCAGATTGCGCATCATCGGAATCTTGTAGGCGTTGTGCGCAAGCGCTACGGCGCCCTGCACGGCCAGGTCACCCGCGGCGTTCGCAGTCGCTTCGTTGCGCGGCTTGCCGGCCACGAAGGCTTCGACGGCTTCAAGACGCATGGGATACGCGGCCACGGCGTTGACCGCGATGCGCATCCCCTGAATCGTGTTACCCGAGGTCTTGAGGGCCGAGGCGATGTTCACGAGGGGGAAGTCCCACACCTTGCGGTCGGCGACCTTCTCCACGTAGAACTGCGCGCCCGCCCAGGTGCCGGGAATGCGGATGGCGGTGAGTAGTTCGCCCGGCTGCAGCACCGTCATGCGCATGATGTCGGTGCCGGGACCGATGAAGTAGTCCTGCGCGTCGACGATGCGTTCGCCGCTCGCCGAGCGAATGACCATCTTGGCGTCGAGCACGATGAGCGCCGGCGCCGTGTCGGACGGGTTGACCGCCACGCAGCGGTCGGCGCCGAAGATCGCGTGCTCACGGTTCACGGCCGTGGGCGTGTCGGCGTAGCAGACGTTGCCGCCCGCGCGGTAGCACGACCAGCCGGCGCGGTAGTACCAACAGCGCGCGTCCTGCGACAGGTTGCCGCCGATCGTGCCCTGGTTGCGGATCTGCGGCGAAGCCGCCTTCTCGGCGCCCTCGAGCAGCACGCCGAACTTCTCGCGAAGGAGCGGGTTCTGCACCACCTCGGTGAGCGTGGTCATCGCGCCGATCTCGACGCCGTCGCCAGACGCCTTCACGCCGCGCAGGCCAACGATTGCGCCCAGGTCGACCACGTAGCGTGGCCGCCGGATGCGGTCCTTGAGCCAGTCCATGCTGTCGAGCCCGCCCGCCAGCACCATTGCTTCACTGCCGTAGCGGTCGAGCAGGCCGAGGGCGTCGTCGAGACCGGCCGGCTGCAACAGCTCGAACGCCGGCATCATGTCGTGAATCACAGCCATGATTCGATGCTCCCTTAAATGTGCGCGGTGAGCGCGTCGTGCTGCCAGGTCTTGGATTCGATCGACGTCAGAAGCAGGTCTGGCGTCATCGGGTAGCGGCGGAACGCCTCGTCGCCGAGGGCATTCACGAGCGCCGCCGCAACAGCGCCACAGCCGGCGCCCACGGGAGGTTCACCGATGCCGCGCGAGCCCACCGGGGTTTCTGGGTCGGCGATGTCGGTGGCATCGATCTTGACGGTGGCCGGGATATCCATGATGGACGGCGGCTTGTTGTGGTGGAAGCGGCGCGCCAGCGCCACCCCGTACTGCTTGTCGTAGACCCACTTCTGCGAGATGGCGTGGCCGATGCCGAGCATGACGCCGCCGAAGGTCTGCCCGAAGAGGTTGCGCGGGTGGAGGATGGTGCCCACGTCGGCCACGGCCGTGAAGTCGACGATGGTGAAGGCGCCGGTTTCGACGTCCACTTCCACTTCGGCGAAGCCGGCCACGAACGAGTGCGTGTTGCCGTCGCGCTTGTAGGTGTCCTTGGCCACGCCAATCAGGCCCTGACCCGCCACTATCTTCATCGCCGACTTGGTGAAGGCGTTGATGTCCTCGGGGAACTCGTGGCCGTCGTACTTGCCACCGAGTTCGATGGCCTTCTTGGCCGCGTCGGCAAACGACAGGCTGCGCCCGCCGCTGAAGACCCGTCCTTCAGACACCTGATAGCTGTCGGGATTGCCGCCGAGCGCCGCGGCCGCCACTTCCTGCAGCTTCTTCCTGGTGTCCATGGCCGCGGCGTGAGCCGCGCGCGTCATGGCATGCACGGTCTGACTGCCGGCCGACACACACGTCCAGGGCAGGCCCTTGGCGGAGTTGCCCCAGACCACTTCGAAGTTCTCCCACGCCGTGTCGAGCACTTCGGCGTAGACACGCTGGCAGTCGATCACCGATTCGGTGCCGAGGTTGCCGATGCCCGACTGCACTTGCACTTTGCCGTCGGGACGCACGATGGCGATGCCGTCGAAGCCAATCGAGCCGGCCGTATACGGACCGACGGCCACGCCGATGCCGCGCACCTTCGTGCCGCGCCGCTGACCGGCGGTGGCCTTCTTGGCGTCCCAGCCGAACAATGCCTTGCCCTGATCGAGCGCTTCGCGCACGTTCGCCTGGGTGACGTAGGCCTGCTTCTTGGTGGCCGGCACGACCGGGCCGTAGGGCGCCTTGCCCACGGGCGCGTTGATCTTGAGCAGCTCGACGTGATCGATGCCGAGCTTGCGGGCCGCCTGGGCCATGATCGGATCGAGCAGCGCGTTCATCTGCATGCCGCCCGGCGACCGCTGCGACGTTCGCGGCGGCGTGTTGGTCAACACCGTGATGCCGCGCCACCGGTAGGTTTCCGGCTGGAAGTTGAGCGACGCCATCGACCCGGCGGAGCGGTAGTCGCCCTGGGGGTTGTAGGGGCCGTTGTCCTGCAGGGTGAAGAAGTCCATCGCCGTGATGCGGCCGTCCTTGCGGAAGCCGACCTTGGCGCGGCCATACATGCCGGCGCGCGCGCGCCCGATGTAGTGCTCTTCCTCGCGCGTGATGCGCATCATGCAGGGCGCATTGACCTTCCTCGACATCAGGGCCGGAATCGCCATGCTGCCTGAGCCCGGAATCTTGCTGCCGAAGCCGCCGCCGGTGAACTCGCTGATGAGCACCACCTCGTCGACCTTGATGCCCACCATCCGGGCGATGTTCGGCACGGTCTGCGCCACGCTCTGCGTAGAGCCGTGCAGGAACAGCTTCCCGTTCTGCCAGTAGGCCATGGCCGTGCGCGTTTCGAGCGGCTGGTGACCCGTGGACTGCGTGTAGAGCGTTTCGTCGAGCACGAGGTCGGCCTTCTTGAAGCCTTCCTCGATGTCACCGAGCACGAACGTGTCGGGCGCCTCGCCCATCGGCAGCTTGCCCTGGTTGGCGGCAGCGAAGTCGGCCTCGGTCCACTTCAGGTCGACGACCTTGAGCGTGGGGCCGGCACCGGTGTAGACGTTGCCCTGGGTGCGAGCGTTGGGGCTGCCGGGCCGCAGGCTGTCGAGCGGATCCACCACGAAGGGCAGCGGCTCGTAGTCCACCTGAATGAGCTCGATCGCTTCGGCGGCGGTGGTTTCGTCGACCGCGGCGAGCGCCAGAATCGGCTCGCCCTGGTAGACGGGCTCGTCGGTGAGGGCAATTTCGGCCGGCATGGGCGGCGGCGGCGGCGCCGGCTGCCCGGCCGGGGGCGCGGGTGGGGCGGGCGGCGGCGGGAAGTCGCTGGCGCGCAGGATGCCCTTGACGCCCGGCAGGGCGAGGGCACGGCTGGCATCCACGTTGATGACCCGCGCGTGGGGCATCGGGCTGAGCAGCAGCTTGATGAACAGCATGCCCTCGGCGCGGTAGTCCTCCGCGTACTTCGCCTTGCCCGTGACCTTGGCCACGAGGTCGGGCGTCGTGTAGTTCTTGCCGATGTACTTGTAGTTGTTCGCCACGGCTTAAGCCCCCCGCGACAGTTCGGCGCCGTGCATCAGCGCCGTGAGAATCTTGTCGTAGTCCTGGCACCGGCACAGGTTACCCGACACCCCGTGCGCCAGTTCCTGCCGCGTCGGATTCGGGTTGGTCTTGAGGAAGCCCACCGTGGCCATCACGAAGCCCGGCATGCAGAAGGCGCACTGGAAGCCCTGCTCGACCACGACGCCCTGCTGCACCGGGTGCAGCGTGCCGTCGGGCGCCGCCAGGCCTTCAATCGTCTGCACCTTGCGGCCCCGCAGCGAGTGCGTGAGCAGCGAGCAGGAGTAGGTCGGGATGTCGTCGACCAGCACCGTGCAGGCGCCACACTCCGCCCGGTCGCACCCGAGTTTGGTGCCCGTGAGCCCGAGCTTGTAGCGCAGGGTCATCGCCAGCGTTTCCTGTTTCAACACATCGACGCGGCGCACTTGCCCGTTGACGGTGATGGAGATCAGGCGCTCCACCGACCCCGCCCCGGCCGGCTGGCCCGAGAGCGACGTGCGGAAGAGGTATGCGCTTGTGGAAACTGCGGCGCCTGCCGCGATCACGCCTTTGATGAAGTCGCGCCGGCTCGAGCCGCCGCGCGGGGTCATTGGAGCGGTCTGGCCCATGTCCATGTCTGACATTGCGTTCCTCGCTTGACGAGAGAGGTAGTGCTCTGAGGTTACGGACGCGATAGTAGCAGGAAAATTGGTAAACCGGCAGTCAAGTCGAGCTGCGAGCGGCGGAGCGGCGTTTCAAACGCCCGTTCAAGGCCCCGGCTCCGGCTCGCCGAGCCAGTCTGGCCGCCAGGTAGCGTCGAACACACGCATCAGATTCCCTCCGAGCAGTTTCTGGATGTCGCCGTCGGAGACTCCGTGGGCGCACAGTTTCTCCACGAGCCATGGGAAATCCTGAATGCCGTTGAAATCCGAAGGTTGGCGGTTGTTGTTGTCGGGCGGCCGGGCCAGGCGATCGAACGCGTCGGTCACCGAGCCGTAGGGCAGGGCGTCGGGATTTCGCGCATGCACGGGATAGGCGCCGATGGTGCCCATGGAATCGGTGGACACCCCGACATGGTCGATGCCGACGAGCTGCACCGCGTGGTCGACGCAGCGCAGCCAGTCGTCGAGCGTGGGCATGCCCGGGGTGCCTGGCCAGATGAGCGGCGCCCAGGTCGTGACGCAGACCACGCCGCCGAGCGCGGCCACCGCGCAGATCTGCTCGTCGTCGATGTTCCGGGGGTTGTCGACCACGGCCCTGGGGTTCGAGTGCGACGCAATGAGCGGCCGGGTGGCCACGGCACACGCGTCGAGGAAGGTGCGCTTGCCGGCGTGGGTCAGGTCGATTGTGATGCCCACGCGCTCCATTTCCCGCACCATCACGCGGCCGAGCTGGCTCAGCCCGCCGTCGTGGCGCTCCAGGCAGCCGTCGCCGAGCAGATTCTTCTCGTTGTAGGTGAGCTGGCAGATGCGCAGGCCGAGCTGTTTCCAGAGCAACAGGCTGGCTGGATCGGTGCCCAGGAACAGCGAGTCCTGCGAAAGCAGGATGTGCGCCATCTTGCCCTCGGCCTTGGCTCGGCGGAGGGCGGCGGGCGAGTCGCCCAGGCAGAAGGTGGGCTCGGCGTGGATGACCTCGAGGAACTCGCGTACCCGCGGATAGGTCTGCGCGGCGTCTTCATTGGGCATCGGGATGGTGAGGGCCGCCGCCGTGAGGCCCGACCGTTCGGTGCGGTCGGTGCGGCGAAGCAGGTACTGGACGCACGGGTCGATGATGATCGACTCCCGGTGCAGGCGCGCGGCGCGTTCGCTGATAGGCATGGCGGGCCTTAGGATATGCGACTCGGCCCGTCGCCCGCTCCGCGTAGAATGCGCGTCATGACCAAGACACGCGCTCCACACGTGATGGCGCTCGGCGCTGTCGTGGCACTGTCCGTGGCGCTCTCGGGTCAGCAGCGTGGGCCCGCCCCCGAGCCGCCGACGCGCGGCGCGCCGCCCCCCGCGGCGCTCAGGCCGCTCGTGGCTGGACCGAATGGCGGCGTGTCCACCGGGCATCCGCTCGTCACGTCCGCCGCGCTCGAGATCCTGCACAAGGGCGGCAACGCGTTCGACGCTGGCGTGGCGTCACTGCTCGTGGGCGGGGTGGTGGAGCAGGACCTCTACAGCCTGGGCGGCGAAGCGCTCGTGCTCGTGTATCCGGCAGGCGAGAAACAGGTGACGTCGATTGTCGGCCAGGGCTGGGCGCCGAAGGCGGTGAGCGTCGACTGGTACCTGTCGCGCGGCAAGACGCTGCAAGGCGCTGGCCTCGACCCGGCGGTGGTGCCCGGTGCACTGCACGCGGCGCTGACCGTGCTCGAGAGATGGGGCACGATGAGCTTCGAAGCCGTGGCGGCGCGGGCCATCGAGTACGCGCAAGGCGGCTTCCCGCTACGCCAGAGCACCGCTGATGGCGTGAAGCGTCAGCGCGAGTTCTTCGCGCGGTGGCCCGGCAACCAGCGCTTCTGGTACAAGGCCGACGGCACGCCGCACGAGGCCGGCGACACCATCGCCATGCCCACGCTGGCGCGCACGCTCACGCGCATGGTCGAGGCCGAACGCAGTGCCAGGCGCAAGGGCCGGGCCGCGGGCATCGCCGCCGCGCGCGACCGCTTCTACAAGGGCGACATCGCGAAAGAGATGGTGGCGTTCCTGCAGCAGCATCAGGCGCCTTTCGACCTGAGCGACTTCGCGGAGTACTTTGCGCGTGTGGAAGCGCCGGCGTTCACGACCTATCGCGGCTACACGGTCTACAAGCACGGCTTCTCGAGTCAGGGCCCGGTGCTGCTGCAGACGCTCAACATCCTGGAGCAGTTCGATCTCGCCGGCATGAAACACGACAGCGCCGACTACGTGCACACCGTCACCGAAGCGATGAAGCTGGCGTACGCCGATCGCGACACCTACTACGCCGACACGGCGTTCGTGCAGGTGCCGGGCGAGGGCCTGTTGTCGAAGACCTATGCGAAGGAGCGCGCGGCGCTCATCAACCCGCGGCAGGCGTCGCGGTCGTTCATCGCTGGCGATCCGCTGGCGCACGACGCGAAGGTGAAGGCCTGGCCGTTTGCGCGCTACGACATCGCCGACGGCACCACCACGGCGAAGGACGATCAGATGTCCCGTGGTCTCGATTCGGCCGGCGTGTCGAAAGACACCACGCACATGGCGATCATCGACAAGGCCGGCAACGTGTTCGACGCCACGCCGAGCGGCGGCTGGGTGCCCGGCGCCGTGATTCTCGGCGAGACCGGCATCGGCATGAGCGTGCGCGGCGAGCAGTTCTGGCTCGACCCGACGCGCGCCAACCAGATCCGTCCGCGCGCCCGCCCGCGTTACACGCTCACGCCGAGTCTGGTGTTCAAGGACGGCCAGCCGCTCATGGCGCTCGGCACGCCGGGCGGTGACAACCAGGACCAGACCATCCTGCAGGCGTTCCTCAACATCGTGGAGTTCTGGAACGACTGGTATCCCAACGTGCACAGCGCGCTCGAGTGGCCGCGCTTCCAGACGCTGCACTTCCACGGCTCGTTCTGGCCGCACGAGGCCGGCTTCAACAAGCTGAATCTCGAGGCCACGATTCCCGATGCGGTCTTCAACGAACTGAAGGCGCGCGGCCACGACGTGAGCCGCATCCGCGCCTTCGGCATGTCGGGGTGCGCGACCACCGTGCTGATCGACCCGAAGACCAAGAGCCGCCTCGCGGGCGCCGACCCGCGACGCGATTGCTACGCGGTCGCCTACTAGCGCCGCATCAGCAGGCTGCCGCCGAATGGCGTGGCGCCGGCCTTGTGCCGGGCGGTCACGCGCCGTGTGGCCGTGTCAATCACCGCGATGTCCCCCATGCCGTAGTTCATCACGTAGAGCGTCGAGCCGTCGGGCGAGAAGAGCGGAAAGCCCGGGCCCTTGCCTACGGAAATGGTGGCGGCCACGGTCTTGGTCACCGCGTCGATGAGGGCCACGTCTTCACTACCTCCGTGCGTGGAGGCCGCCCACCGGCCGTCGGCCGACACGGCCATGCGTCCGGCGCCCTTGCCGAGTCCGTTGAGGGTGCGGACCACCTGGTTCGTGGTCGAGTCGATCACGTGCACGGCGCCGTCGCCGTCGTTGTGGATCCACACCTCGCCGTTCGGCGCGAAGCCCACGCCCACAGGTCCGCCCTCGATCGGGATGATCGCGGTCACCGCGTCAGTCTTGGTGTCGATCACGAGCACGCGGTGGTCCTCGCGCATCGGATAGTAGAGCGTGTCGGTCTTGGGCTGGATGGCCAGGAAGTGGCCGCCGCGCAGCATCACGTCGATCTTCTTGACCACGCGGTTGGTGGCCGTGTCGATCACGACGATGCCGGGCACGTCGGCATTCTCGAGGCCCACGTAGAGCTTGCGTCCGTCGCTCGTGAGTGCGCTGCCGTGGGGCGAGGCCGACTTGTTGGGGCGAGACGAGGTGAAGAACGGCGAAGTGATGAGCGCCTTCTGGGTGAAGGTGGCGGCATCGAGCACCACCACGTGAGGGCCGTTGGGAATGGCCGCGTAGTAGGTGCGGCCATCGGGCGCGGCCACGCCCTCGTGTGGCTGCTCGGCGGCCTTGAAGGTGTGCATCGTTCGGCCCGAGACCGGATCGATCTCGTAGACGGCGAGGATGCGACGCATGGTGTCCTCCGGGTCAGGTAACTGACGCGGATATTACCTTGCGCGCCCGAGATTTCGGTGCTGAGCCGCAGGCGAACCCTGCCATGATTCTTGCGAGTCGAAACCATGACGGAGGTGTCGGTGATATTGCCCGTAGACGTGCTCTTCAGGAACATGAAGCGGAGTGACGCGGCCGAAGCGCGTATTCGGGCTCAGGCCGCTGACCTGGTGCTGTTCGATTCCCGTCTACAGCACTGCCGCGTGGTGGTCGATCTGCCGCATCGGCATCACCTGCACGGCGACCGCTTCCAGGTGCGCATCGAGTTGTCGGTGCCCGGCAAGGACGTGGTCATCGAGCACGGGCCGGTGCCCGACGTGCACCAGGCGATTCACGATGCCTTCCAACTGGCGAAGCGCCGCCTCAAGACGCAGGCGCAGCGCCGCCGCGGCGAGGTCAAGGGGCATACCCGCGGTGACCTCGGCTCGCGCTTCGACGCCGCCGACCTCTGGCACTGAGGCACCAGTGCCGGCTCCGGTCTAGACGTGCGACGTGAGCACGTCGACGGCGTGCCGTCCGGCCTCGAGTGCCGTGAGCACGATGTCGGGCGTGACCGGCGCGCGCCGGAACACGTCGTCGCCGACGGCATCGGCAATCGCCGCCAGCACCGCACCGAAGCCCGCGCCCACGGGCGGCTCGCCCACGCCTCGGGCGCCCACCGGTGTGTCGGGGTCGGCCAGGTCGAGCGCGGCGTGATGCATGCCGTCGGGCGGCACGTCCATGATGGTGAGCGGCTTGTTGTGGTGGAAGCGGCGGGCGAGCGCCACGCCGTAGTGCTGGTCGTACACGGACTTCTGGCAGAGGGCGTGGCCGATGCCGAGGCAGCTGCCGCCCAGCACCTGTCCTCCGAGGCTTCTCGGGTTGATCACCGTGCCCACGTCGGCCACGGCCGTGTATTCGATGAGGCGCACCGCGCCGGTTTCAACGTCGACTTCCACCTCGGCGAAGCCCACGACGTAGGAGTGCGTGTCGCCGTCGTGGGGATACACGTCCTTGGCCACGCCCATCAGGCCGAGGCCGGCGAGCGCCGTGGCCGAGGCGCGCGTCATGGCGTGGATGTCGGCCGGCAGCTCGTGCCCGTCGTACTTGCCGCCCCGCGCGATGGCGAGGGTGGCCGCCTGGGCCAGCGTGAGTCCGCGCGACGGCGACACGGCGCGGAACACGCGTCCGTCGGTCACGCGGTAGTCGTCCGGGGCGCCGCCCAGTTCAGCCGCGGCGATCTCCTGCAACTTCCGCACGGCGTCATGAGCGGCGGCGTGGTTGGCGCGCGACATGGCGTGGATGGTCTGACTGCCGTCCGACGTACAGGTCCAGGGGACATGCTTGCTGGTGTCGCCCCACACCACCGTGACGTGGTCCCACGCCACGCCGAGCACGTCGGCGGCGACACGCGCGGTGTCGCTGACCGAGTGGGTGCCGAGGTTGCCGGCACCGGACTGCACGTGCAGCGTGCCGTCGGGCCGGATGGTGAGCAGGCCGTCGTAGCCCACGGAGTAGCCGCCGATGAACGGACTCACCGAGACGCCGACGCCGCGGACGGCCGCGCCGTGCCGCACCCGGCTGCGCGCCTTGCGTTCCTCCCACTTGAAGAGCTCGGCCCCCTTGTCGAGCGCTTCGCGCACGAACGCGCTCGTGACGTAGCCGCGCGTGCCATCGGACCGCGCTGGCCCCATGAGGGCCTTGCCCGCGGGCGCGTTGAGGCGGTGCAGCGCCAGGGAGTCGATGCCGAGCCGGCGTGCCGCCTTCGCCAGAATCGGCTCCATGATGGCGTTCTGCTGCATGCCCCCCGGTGAGCGCTGCGAGGTGCGCGGCGGCGTGTTCGTGAGCACCGACAGGCCGCGAAAGCGCATGGCGAGCGGCTGATAGGCGAGCGAGCAGATGCCGGGGGCCGCCTCGAGATCGTACTGGTCCTCGTAGGGCCCGGCGTCCTGCACGATGAACATGTCCACGGCCGTGACCCGGCCGTCCTTGGCGAAGCCCGCCTTCACGCGGCCGATGAGGTTCGGACGCGTACGTCCGATGTAGTGCTCCTCTTCGCGGCTGATGCGCATCATCACCGGCGCGCCAGCCTTCTTCGAGAGCAGGGCGGGAATGGCCATGGAGTGGGCGCCGGGTATCTTGCTGCCGAAGCCGCCGCCGGTGTACTCGCTGATGACGACCACCTTGGCCTCGTCCACGCCGACCCAGCGCGCCACGGACCCGACCGTCTGCGCGACGCTCTGCGTGGATCCATGCAGGTAGAGCGTGCCATTCCGCCAGTAGGCCATGGCCGAGCGCGTCTCGAGCGGCTGGTGATGCGTGGACGGCGTGTGGAACGTCTCGTCGAGCACGAGCGCCGCGTTGCGGAAACCGGCCTCGACGTCGCCGTAGCTCCACTCCCGGCCTGCGTCGCCGAGCGGCAGTGCGCCGTCGGTGGCGGCGGCAAACACGTCGGCCGGCCACTTCACCGTGGCGATCTTGCCGCCCACGAAGGCGTTGCCTTGCAGCCGCGCGTTGGCGCCGCCGGCCCGCAGGCTGGCAATGGGATCGACCACGAAGGGCAGCAGCTCGAGATCGAGTTCGATGAGCTCGACGGCGGCAGCGGCCGTCGTTTCGTCGATGGCGGCGATGGCCAGGATCGGCTCACCCTGATACACCGGCTCGCTCGTGAGCGCTCGCTCGGGCGGCAGGCCGCCTTCGGGGGCCGTCACGGCCGGGAAGTCGTCGGCGGTGAGTACGGCCCTGACTCCCGGCAGCGCCAGCGCCGCGCGGGTGTCGATACCGCGCACGCGGCAGTGCGGCACCGGACTGAGCAGCAGCTTGCAGAACAACATGCCGTCGGCGCGGAAGTCCTCCGCGTAGCGGGCGCGGCCCGTGACCTTGGCAACCAAATCTGGTGTCGTATAGTCACGGCCGACCAGTCGGGGATTCGTCATGGCAGAAGCTTACGCCCAATGCGACTGCCGCAGTACGAGTCGCACGGACCTTGGCCCTCAGCCGGCGGCGTAGCTCAGCACCGCGTCGGTCTCGGACGTGAAGGTGGCGAAGATCTTCGCGAGATTCGTGATCGCCATCAAGTGAGTGCTCCGGTCGGTGAGATGGGCGAGCCGCACGTCGCCGCCGCGGCGCCGCACGCTGGCGAGCTTCGCTACGAGCAGGCCCAGCCCGGCGCTGTCGATGTAGGTCACCTCGCGCAGGTCGAGCACGAGTTTCAGGCGGCCGAGCGCCACCAGCCGATCGATCTCAGCTCTAAGCGTCGACTCCGCGCCCTCGAGCACCAGGCGACCGGCCAGCCGCAGCACCGTGACGTCGCCAATCGCCCGCTCAGTGATGTCCATCATCGCCCCACCTCTGGTCCGACATGTGACGAAGTCCGCCATCGTTGGCTCCTTGCAGTTCCACGCTGCGGTCTCGGCCCCTACGGCGATCGGGCGATCGGGCGATCGGGCGATCGGGCGATCGGCCGTAGTGTAGTCCGCCAGGCGGCGCCCGGGCGCACAATCGGCCGGCCGGATGCCACCGCGGCCGAGAGGGGCCTGACGGCGCTACCGCCGCGCGCCGGGCACCGCCGGGGCCATGGTGGCGTCGAAGTGGCCTGCCACGATGGCGCCGATACGCGCCTGCGCGTCGTGCAGCTGGGCGGTGGTGCCCCGATGATGGCCGGCAAAGATCACGAGCACCACCGGCTGGCCCTTGATCCAGAGGATGCCGGCGTCGTTGGCCACCCACGGCTGGCCGTCGCCGGTCTTGTGGGCGACCACGACGTCGTCTTTGAGATCGCGCGGGATGCGGTTCGTGACCTGCTGCTTCTTCAGGATGTCGACCATCAGCGCACTGGCGCTCGCCGACACCAGCTCGCCGCGGGCCATCAGCGCGAACAGCCGGCCCATCTCGCGGGCCGTGCTGCGGCCGAAGTACAGGCCGGTGTCCTCGATGACATGTCGGAACGCCTCGCTCACCTTGCGGTCGCCGTAGGTGGCGAAAGGAAAACCGATGGTCTTGTCGCCCGGCGCGCTGGCGTAGGCCGGGTCGAGGCCCGACAGCCACAGGCGATCCCACTCCAGGTCCGAGAAGTGGACGCGTGTGTTGGGCAGCCCGAGCCGCGTCATGAGCGCCGTGACGGCCTCGCGGCCCACCAGGTCGCCCAGGGCGTCGGTGGCCACGTTGTCGCTGATGATCGTCATCAGCGTGAGCAGATCCTTCACCGTGGGCTGCAGACCGGCGTCGAGGGCGTAGAGCACGCCTGACGGCAGCCGCGCCTGGTCGGCACGCAGCGTGACGCGGTCGGTCAGTGTCAGCGTGCCGTCCTGTACGCGCTGCAGCACGGCGGCCATGATCGGCACCTTGATGACGCTGAACGTCTCGAAAGCACTGTCGGCGTCGATGGCCACGCGCTCACCGGTGGCGAGGTTCTCCACGTAGATGGCCATGCGCCCGTCGACTGTCTCGCGCACGGCGCGAAGAGCCGCCTCGAGGGGCGAGGCGGACGGCGCCGGCAGCAGGCCGGTTGCGCGATCCACCAGCGCCACGTTCGCATCGACCTTCGACGCGATGAGATCGAGCTGCGTCCTGGCGAGCGGCCAGTGTTTCGCCTCGGCGGCCTCCGTCACGCCCGGCAGGCTCATGGCGGCGTAGGTATAGCGCGGTGCATACAGCACGTGCTTGAACCACGGCCGTCCGGGGATGCCGTCGTCGTGCAGCCACGTCCGCTCGAAGCCGAGCAGCTCGCGGTTCACGCGGTTGGTCGTCTCGGCCGGCAGCGGGCCGGCGGCGAGCGCCGCCTCTGCGCGGGCGTTGAATCGCTGGCCGGCGGCGCGCAGACGCTGCACGGCTGCGACCAGGGGTTGCGTGTCGAGACGCACCGGCAGCTCGGGGATGTCGTCGAGCTTGCGAACGAAGTCGCGAATCGCCGCGGCATACGACGGCACGTCGTGCGGCAGGATCTCGGCATTGGCGAGCCGCAGGGCTACAGAGCCCCAGAGCTGCGTCATGAGCTGCGCGTACTTGAAGCCGGGGTCGCCCACGGTCGAGAGCCAGTGGTGGCTGTCGTAGGCCGAGTGGTAGACGCCGTAGGGACCGTTGAACTGCAGTTCGGCGACTGGCAGCCCCACATGGTTGATGAACACAGTGTGGTCCGACCCGCTGCCGATGCCCGTGGCGACGAGCGCGTGATCGGGCAACGTGCCGTCCTTCGGCCCTTGCGACGCCTCGGTGGGTCGGCGCCACGCGTCATAGAGCGACACCCCAGACGGGTCTCGCAGATCCTTCGTGACCTCGACGATCAGCGGCGCCAGCGAGCCGACGGCCGACACGTCGAGGTTCGGCCCCGACGCCGACGAGTCCACGTTCAGATACGCCACCGCCTTCTGCCGCAGCTCGTCGCGGAAGTGTTCGCCCCATTCGGTGGAGCCGGTGAGGGTGACCTCTTCGCCGTCCCAGGCGCCGAACACGAGCGTGCGCTTGGGGCGCACGCCTTGCTGCTTCAGGGCGCCGAGCGCCTTGGTCAACTCCATCAGCGACGCCGTGCCGCTCGACGGATCGACGCCACCGAACACCCACGCGTCGTGGTGGTTGCCGAGCACCACCCACTCGTCGGGCCGCTCGCTGCCGACGAGGCGGCCTTCCACGACGTAGTTCGGCTGCACGTCGGTCTTCATGTCGATCTTCACGTGCAGCCGGGCGTCGACGCCGCCGAGGCGATAGGTGATCGGCAATCCGCCCTTCCAGGCATCTGGCGCCGGCGGGCCGCCGAGCTTCTCGAGGATCGGCTGGATGTCGCGGTGCGACATGGGCAGCGCCATGATCTTCGGGATCGACATGGCCTCGGCCGCCGGAATGCGCCGCGCGCCGGGCGTCGACGCCCATCCGGGCGTGAGCGGATCGCCGGGCACGATGAAGTCGTAGGCGATGCCGCCGCGCTGCAGATGACTGGCCGGACCCCACGGGCCCTTCGGGTACACCTCGCCCTGGCCGTAGCCGTCCTGCGCGGGATCGGAGTAGACGATCATCGCGGCCGCGCCCTCGCGTTCGGCGGTCAGCGCCTTGAAGCCCCGGTAGCTGTAGGGATTCGAGTAGCGCACGATCACGATCTTCCCCTTCGGGTCGATGCCTTGCGCGCGCAGCAGATCGTAGTCGGCCGGGTTGCCGCTGTTGGCGTAGACGGCCGGCGCGGTCACGTCGCCCGACGCCGAGAACGACGTCCAGGCGCCGCTGATAGCTTTCTGCGATGAGTCGGGGTCTTCAGGAATCGGATCCTCGCGCAATGACGGCGTGTAGCGCACCGGCGCCACCATCTGCACCGACACGGTGCGCGGGTTCGACGACAACACGTCGTAGCGCCGGATCACGACCTCGTCGAGGCCCTGCGCCTTCCACTGGGCGGCGATGTACTCGGCGATCTCCTTGGTGCGCGGCGAGGTGGCGGGATGCGGCGACCTGGTGAAGTAGCGGTGCCACGTGCGAATCGACTCGGGCGCCGGCAAGGCGCGAAAGCGCTCTTCCGTCGTTCGTTGCGCCGCGGCGGCAGCGGACGAGTAGCCGCGCATGGGCGGCGCGGGCGCGGGCGGGTCCTGGCCGCGGCCCACGCCGGGCGTTGCGGTCAGGGTCAGCGCCGCGGCCACGAGAGCGCAGCGCGTGAGCAGCAGGGAGGTGGATGTATGCATGGGTCAGACGTGTGCGTGAGCGTGGCGGGTCGAGCGCCAGAACAGGAACCACCCCAGGCCGATGGGGCCGGCGACGCCGGCGATCAGCTTGAGCTCGAACGTCCAGGCGCTCTCGACGTCGGCGGTGGGCAGGAACGCCACGGCGAGACCGATCGTCGTGGTGGCGAAGCCGAGCACGCCCGCAGCGCGAGCCCAGGCCGAGATGCCGGGCGTCTGGGCCAGGGTGAGGAACAGATAGATGAAGGGCACCATCTGGATCACGACGGCCGACTTCAGCAACACCTGGTAGGCCTCGTTCACCGATGAGCCCACGAGCGACAGCCCGGTGAAGAGCGCGCAGCAGCAGGCCGCGGTCAGGAGCGCCACATACGGCGACTTGTAGACTGGGTGCACCCGTCCGAGCGCTTCGGGCAGGGCGCTCGTGAGTCCGGCCACGAAGGGAATACGGGCCGAACCGGCAAACCACGCCGAGGCCGAGCCGCCAATGGCGAGCCCCATCAGAATCGCGAGCGGGATGATCAGCCACGCGGCGCCGGCCGCGTGGGCGCCGATGCCGATGGCCTGCATGATGCCTTGCAGCACGCCGACCTCCGCCACCGGCACGAGCAGCAGTACGGCCGCGGTCGTGGCTACGTACGACAGGATCGACACGCCGCCGGCCATCGCAATGGCCGGGCCGAGGTCGCGCCTGGGGTCGCGGATCTCGTCGCCCATGGTGGAGGCGAGCTCTACGCCGACGAGCGCATTGCACATCACGGCGAAGCTCGTGGCGGTCTCCCACGTCACGCCGGTCATGGCCGGCACTTCGGCCTGCACGCCCGACGCCAGCGCCGCGCCGGCCGCGGCCAGCACCAGCACGACGCTCACGAGGTTGCTCATGCCGCCCACGTTGTGGATCCACTTGCCGACCGCCGCGCCGCGAATGTTGGCGATGGTCATGAAGACGAGCCAGCCGAACGCCAGCGTCGTCACGAACGAGCGCGATCCGCTCAGGGTCTCGGCGCGGGCCTCGCCGCCGGCGAACGCGAAGATGCCGGCCATGTAGACCAGCAGCACCGGCACGTAAAAGAGGTTCGCCGCCCAATAGCACCAGCCGGCCAGGAAGCCGTGCGCGTCGCCGAAGGAGTGCCGGATCCAGACGTAGAGGCCCCCCTCGCCAGGATAGCGGCGGCTGAGCACGAGCACGGCGATGGCCGACGGCACCATGAACGCGCCAAAGGCGAGCACCCAGAGCACCAGGGAGAACCAGCCGTAGACGGCAGTGGCCGGCACGTTGTTGAGATTGACGATGGCGACGATCTTGAGCAGCACCAGGTCCCACCGGCCGAGCGTGCGTTCGACGTGCGCACCCTCGTCCTGGCTCACCGGGGCACTCCGCCGATGGCGATGAGCTTCGTCTCCAGGTATTCCTCGAGACCCTCGGCGCCCGACTCGCGGCCGATGCCGCTTTCTTTCCAGCCGGCAAACGGCGCCTCGGTGGCCTGCGGCGTCCACTCGTTCACGCCGACCAGCCCGAACTCGAGCCGCTCGGCGACGCGCAGCGCAGTGGGCAGGTGGTTGGTCCACACGTAGGCGGCAAGTCCGTAGCGGGTGCGGTTGGCCAGGGCGATGGCCTGGTCGACGTTGTCGAACGTGCTCACGGGCAGCACCGGGCCGAAGATCTCTTCGCGGTAGAGCGGTGCGTCGGGCGTAAGGTTGGTTACCACGGTGGGCTCGAAGAAGTAGCCTGCGGACTGTGCCGCAGGCCGCGCACCGCCCACGGCCACGCGCGCGCCATCGGCCCGCGCGTCGCGCACGAGCGCCTCCACGCGGTTGCGCTGCTTCGCGTTGATGAGCGGGCCGACCTGCGTCTGCGGGTCGAGGCCATCACCGACCCGCAGGGTGCCCGCCGCGTCCGCGATGCGCTCGGTGAACGCGGCCGCCGTGTCCTTCGACACCAGAAAGCGCTGCGGCGACACACACACCTGGCCACCGTTGCGGAACTTGGCGGCCGTAGCCCCGGCCACTACCTGATCGAGATCCACGTCGGGGAAGATCAGCACCGGCGCGTTGCCGCCGAGCTCGAGCGACAGGCGCGTGACCGTCTTCGACGCGCCGTCCATCAGCAGCTTCCCAACCCGAGTGCTGCCGGTGAAGTGGATCTTGGCGAGCCCGGGATGGTTGAGCATCGCCTGGCCCATCGAGCCAGGATCGCCGTTCACGAGATTCACGACGCCGTTCGGCGCGCCAGCCTCGGTGAGCAGCCGCGCCACGTGCATGCCGCTCATGGGCGTGAACTCCGACGGGCGGATCACGATGGTGCAGCCGGCGGCGAGCGCCGCGCCGCCCGCGCGCGCGATGTTCCAGGCGGGAAAGTTCCAGGCCGTGATCAGGCCGACCACGCCGAGTGGCTGCTTGAGCACCAGTATCCGCTTGGTGGACGTGCGCGACGGCACGATGCGTCCATAGGCGCGCTTGCCCTCTTCGGCGAACCACTCGAAGAGGTCGGCCGCCGCCAGCCACTCGCCGCGCGCCTGCAGGAGCGGCTTGCCGCTCTCGAGCACGGTGGTGCGGGCGAGCGCATCGACCTCGCCGCGGATGAGGGTGGCGGTCTTGTCGAGCACCGCGCCGCGTTCGTATGGGGTGGCGCGGCTCCAGTCGCGAAACGCCGCGTGCGCCGCGGCAATTGCGAGATCGCAATCGGCGGCCGCGCCGTAGGGCACGGTGTGCACGACTGCTTCGGTGGCGGGATTCAGCACGTCCCACGTGCCGCCGTTCGTGGCCTCGACCCACGCGCCGTCGATCAGTTGCCGGTACGGTGTCATGGGCGCTCGTAGACGATGCGGCCGGCCAGCATCGTCAGGTCCACGGAGAGCTGCGGAAGGGCCTCCGCCGGCGTGGTGAGGGGATTGCCAGAAAGCACGGCCAGGTCGGCCCACATGCCCGGCGCGATCACGCCGAGGGTCTCGGCGACGCCGGCCGCCACGGCGCCGCCGCGCGTGTAGGCGTCGAGGGCCTCGGCGGCCGTGATGGCCTGCTCGGGCGCGATCACATGCCCTTCGCGATCGCGACGCGTGACGGCCGCGGTGATGCCGGCCAGTGGGTTGTCGTTCTCCACCACCGGGGCATCCGACGACAGCGCCACGGTGACGCCGGCGTCGAGCATCGCGCGCAGGGGATAGCAGCGCGGCAGCAGCGAGTCGGGCAGGTACTCGCGGAAGTTCCGCCCGAGCTCATGCAGGAAAATCGCCTGCGGCGCCGCGACGACGCCCAGGCGCGCCGCCCGCGCCAGTTGCGCGGCGCTCGGCAGGCCGAGGTGCTCGATGCGATGGCGAAGCGCGAGCGGGTGTGGCCCGAGCGCCTCGTAGATGTCGAGCATCTGCTCGATCGCTACGTCACCGATCGCATGCGTGGCAATGCGCCAGCCAGCGTCGTGACTCTCGCGGCAGAGCGCAGCCAGCTCGTCGTGATCGAAGCGCAGCAGTCCGCGGTGCGGCGTGTGACGGTAGTCGACGCTGAGCGCGGCGGTGGCGCTGCTCAGGCCCCCATCGGCCAGGAACTTCACCGTGTCCACGCGCAGCATCGGCGACACGTGGCGTTCGGGCAGGGGGATCGGCGTGGGCACGCCGTCCACCCGGCGAAACGGCATCACGTTCATGCGCGCCGCGAGGCGCCCACCGGCGTCCATCGCCCGGTAGACCGCAAGAAGCTGCGGGTTGACGCCGCAGCACGACGACATCGTGATGCCGAGCGAGAGCTGATGGTGGAGCGCTGCCGTGATCATCCGCTCGTAGTCGTCGCCGGTCGGCGGCGGCATCACCTTCGTGATGAGCCCCATGGCCGTCTCGCGCAGCACGCCCGTGGGCGTGCCGTCGGCCGCGCGGTCGATCTCGCCGCCCACCGGCGGCACGGTCGTGGCCGTGATGCCAGCCCGGGCGAGTGCCACGGAGTTGGTGGCATAGATGTGGCCGCAGGTGCGCGTGAGCACCACGGGCTGATCCGGCGCCGCGCGGTCGAGGTCGGCGCGGGTGGGCATCCGGCCTTCGGCCATGCTGGCCTCATTGAAGCCGCGGCCGAGCAGCCAGGCGCCTTCGGGCAGACGAGTGCGGAAGGTGGCCACGCGCGCCACGACCGCCGCCACGCTGTCGACGCCGCGCAGGTCGAGCATGGTGGTGAGCAGGTGGCCGATCTTCCAGACGTGGGCGTGCGCGTCGTGGAAGGCGGGCACCACGGTGCGGCCGGCAAGGTCGATGCGCCGTGCGCCCGGCCGTGCGCCATCGGCCACGCCCGCGTCGCCCACGGCGACGATCGCCCCGTCGCGAACGACCACCGTGGTGGCCGGGGCCGCGTGCCGGCCCGCCAGGACGACCGCGCTTGCGAGAATCAGGTCGGCCATCCGGCGGGTCTGCCGCGAACTAGGCGGACGTGGCCATGAGCCTGGCCGACACCGTATGGATCGCGCCGCCGAGCGCGTCGAGCGCCTCGCGCAGCATGTCCTCGGGCATCGTGAGCGGCGGCAACAGGCGCACGCCGTTGCTATAGAGGCCGGCGCGCATCAACACCACGCCGCTCGCGACGGTGTGCCTCACGATGGCCAGCGTGTCTTCCGGCGCCGCCGGCGTCTTGCTCTGTTGATCCTTCACGAACTCCACCAGCATCATCGGGCCGAGCCCGCGCACGTCGCCGACGATCGGGTAGTCGCGCTGCCAGCCGGTCATCACCTCTCGCATCACGTCGCCCAGATGTCGGGCGTGGGCCAGAAACGCGGGCTGGCGGATCAGCTCGACCGCGGCCAGGGCGGCGGCGCATGCCACCGGGTTGCCGCCGTAGGTGCCGCCGACGCCGCCCGGATGCGCCGAGTCCATCACGTCGGCACGTCCGGTGACCGCGCCGATCGGCATGCCGCCGCCGAGCGCCTTGGCCGTGACCAGCAGATCCGGCGCGATGCCGTAGTGCTCGCAGGCAAACACGCGGCCGGTGCGGCCCATGCCGCACTGCACTTCGTCGGCAATCATCACGATCCCGTGTTGCGTGCACAGATCGCGGATGCGCTGCAGGAAGCGCGGCGGCACGGGGATGAACCCGGCCTCGCCCTGCACCGGTTCGATGATGACGGCGGCCGTGGCCGACGGATCCACCTGCGCGACGAAGGCCTGTTCGAACTGGCGGATGCCGAAGTCCACGTACTGGTCGACGGTCATGCCGGCAGGCGTGCGATAGACCTGAGGAATCGGCAGGCGCACCACGTCGGGCGCAAACGGGCCGAAGCCGTTCTTGAAGAGACCGTATTTGCTCGTGAGGGTGAGCGTGAGCAGCGTGCGGCCGTGATAGCCGCCTTCGAAGCACACCACCGCCGGACGTCCGGTGAACTTGCGCGCGAGCTTCACCGCGTTCTCGACCGCCTCGGCGCCGCTGTTGGCGAAGATGGTCTTCTTGGGAAACGTGCCGGGCGTGAGCGCGTTCAGCACTTCGGCCAGCCGCACCATCGGCTCGTAGGTCGTCACCAGCGAACAGGTGTGGACGAACTTGGCGGTCTGCGTGGCCACGGCGTCCACGACCTCGGCCGGGGCATGCCCGACGCCAGTGACGCCGATGCCGCTGGCCATGTCGATGAAGGTGTTGCCGTCGACGTCCATGATGAGCGCGTCGTGCGCGCGTTCCACCACCACATCGGTGGCGCGGCCGAGTCCAGCCGGCAGTGCTGCGGCACGCCGATCGAGCATGGCCTTCGCACGCGGTCCAGGCACGGGTCCGTGCAGGCGCACGTAGCGCTGGGCGAGCTCGCGCGAGGCGCCGGGAACGTCTTTCGCGGCGTCGAGCACGATGAGCGCGCAGTAGTTGTCCGAGACCGGGTCGTTCAGGTAGTTCTCGAGCAGCGCGCGCGGCTCGAAGCCCAGCGCCAACTGCATCGAGAGCGTGGCGTCCTTGAGACGGCCCGCGACGACGCCGGCGTAGTAATCCTCGGCCGACATCTCGTGCTTCACCGCGCCGTAGCCGCCCAGCATGCCGCCGGTGATCTGGCCCTTCAGTCCGCGGCGCCACACCAGTTCCTGACGCGCGGCGTAGAGGGCGGTCGCCACGCCCTGGCCGCGATGCGCCGGGTCCACGCCGATGTCGGCGCCGTAGAGCCAGTCGCCGGCGGGCTCGTGCGAGGTGAGCCAGCCGCCCTGGATGACCTCGCCGAAGGTGTGGTCGATGTGGTCGAAGTCGAAGTGCCTCCGGATGGTGGCGGTGGCGCCCACCACGCGGTCGCCGTCGAGCGCCACGAACTGGCCCTCGTCGAAGAGCTCGAGGTGCTTCCGGTAGTGGCGCGCCTTGAATCGCTCGTCATCGGCCAGCGTGGGGAAGCACACCAGTTGCAGCGCCTCGAGCTGCGCGGCGTGCTCCGGCCGGGCGTGCATCACGACGAGGCCGTGGTCGAGACGGCGATAGTACCAAGTCATAGCTGCGGACCAGGTTGGCGGCGCGGCACCGTCAGCCGCGGGCGAGACTTGGCCGCCGCCCTCCGAGCACCTCGATCACGCGGTCAATGTCGTCGTGCGTGTTGAACACCGACACCGACAGGCGCATCCGGCTCTCGTTGGCCACGACCGTGCCGGTGATCTTGCCCGCCTGTAGCGCCTTGCTCGTGGCCGCGGCATCTTTCAGCGCAAAGGCCAGAATCGGCGTGGGGTTGCCGCGCGGCGTGAGCGGCTGGTAGCCGAGCGGCGGCAGTTCCTGCTGCAGACGGTCGGTGAGCTGCGTGGCATGCGTGCGGATGGCGTCGAGGCCGAGGCGCTGCACGTAGTCGATGCCTTCTGACACCGCGGCCGCCAGCAGCACCGCGATGCCGCCGGTTTCGTAGCGCGCGGCGCCGGGCAGTGGTTCCCAGGTCAGGTCGGCGCGATTGAAGTTCGACACTTGCCGGTGGCCGTAGCGCGTCGTCGGCAGCACCGTGCCCTGCAGATCCTCCTTCACATAGAGGAAGCCGAAGCCGCGCTCGCCCATGATCCACTTGTAGGTACCGGCGGCCGCGAAGTCGATGCCGAGGGCCTTCACGTCGACGGGCACGCAGCCGACGGCCTGGATGATGTCGGCAAACACCAGCGCGCCGCGGGCATGGGCCAGCGCGCTGACGGCCTTGCAGTCGTGCATGAAGCCGTTCACGTTCGACACGAGCGCGAGCGACACCAGCCGCGTATTGCGGTCGATGGCCTGGTCCATATCGGCCGGGTCGATGGCCCAGTTGCGGTGCTTGACGATGCGCAGCTCGACGCCCTGCTTCTCGAGCTCCTTGTACATGTAGAGCGAGGTCGTGAAGTGCAGCTCGTCGATGACGATGTTGCCCTTCTTCCTGGCCAGGTCGAGGCCCATCACGACGATGTTCTCGCCGTCGGAGGTGCTCGAGGTGAATGCGATCTCGTTGGCGCTGGCGCCGATCAGGCGGCCGAAGCGGGTCTTGAGGTCGGCCTGGCGCGCGGCGGTGAACTCGCTGCGGCCGGGGCCGGGCCCATGCATGCGGAACGCGAGGTTCTCTTCGATGGCCTTGGCGGCGAACCGGCCGATGGGGTGCAGCGCCGCGGCATTCATGTAGGTCTCGAGCGACGCCAGCGGGAAGTCGTCGCGCACCGAGGCCGGGAAGATCGCTCCCGCGCGCGTGGCCGGGGCCTGGGCGCCGTAGGCGCGCGTCAGGGTCGAGGGCAGGGCGAGGGTGGCGGCGGTGGCGGTGGCGCCCGCCAGGAACTCACGGCGTCCAATCGAGGTCATCGGGTCGTCCTTTCGAGCGGCATCGGCGGCGCGGAACGCGCCAGCGAAGGGCCATTGTAATGCCACCGCGTGTTCCCGCACCCCCGTCCGTTCCTGGCGCCTCGAGCACGGTGCGATACTTGGGCGCAATGTCTGACCTCGTGCAGTGGACCGCCACGGAGATGGCGGCGGGCGTGGCCGCCGGCCGGGTCAGCGCGGTCGAACTCGTGACCGCCCATCTGGACCGCATCGCGCGCCTCCAGCCGGTGCTGAACGCCTTCGTCGACGTGCGGGCTGAGGCGGCGCTGGCCGAGGCGGCACAGCAGGACGCGCGGGCCGCGTCCGGACAGCCGCGCGGGCCGCTCGGCGGCGTGCCGGTCACCGTCAAGAGCGCCCTCGAAGTGACGGGACTGCGCTGCGAAACCGGCAGTGCGTCGCGGCGCGGCGTGCGCGCGACGACGGATGCGGTCGTGGTGCAGCGGCTGCGCGCGGCCGGCGCCATCGTGCTCGGCACCACCAACGTGGCCGAGCTGCTGATGGGCTATGAGAGCGACAATCCGCTGCATGGGCGCACGGACAATCCGTGGGATCTGGGACGCACGCCTGGCGGATCGAGCGGCGGCGAGGCGGCGGCGATTGCCGCCGGGTGCTCGGCCGGCGGCATCGGCAGCGATGGCGGCGGATCGATTCGCGTGCCGGCCCACTTCACCGGCATCTGCGGCCTGAAGCCGACGCCGGGTCGCGTGCCCTCGACCGGCCACCAGCCGCCGTGCCTCGG
>Ga0105044_10002375_pt1 | contig 25646 bp, 24 predicted proteins | sample MAT01_FD_78092 | JGI IMG/M metagenome (GOLD analysis project Ga0105044, IMG submission 78092) | Freshwater microbial communities from Lake Fryxell liftoff mats and glacier meltwater in Antarctica - MAT-01 | ecosystem: Environmental > Aquatic > Freshwater > Ice > Liftoff microbial mat | place... | reverse complement strand
TGTCGGCAGCGTCGGCAGCACGGTCGGGCGGCTGGCGCGCAGCATGGTCAAGACGGCGGTGGACAGCACGGTGCGCGGTGCTGTCGCGCAAGTGACAAGGCCCCGCAAGCCGGTGACCCGTGCCGCTTCTATGGCTTCGGCCCCAGCGACCGCGCGCAAGCGTGGCTGAGAATCGGCCGCATGACCGATCGTTCTGCGCCGGGCACCGAGCCCGAGGTGGCGGCCCCTGGGCCGGTGTTGCTGATGATGGAGGCCCGCGCGCCGTGGGAATACGCCGCGATCACCTTGCGAAACTTCCTGCGCTCGCGTGGCTATTCGCCGAGCCCGTGCGCGATGCCGCACGGCTGCCCGACGACGTCGATCTACAGCAAGACCGACGGCATCGTCGCCTGGAAGTGCAGCTTGAACGGCCCAGCGGCACACACCGAGAACATCGATGGCCAGGCCAGCCAGATCGGCATGGGCATGAACCCGTTGGCGCTGTACGCGGTGGCCGACCGCCTGGCGCAGGACCCAGCCCAGTGGAAGGCGTTCGACGCGCAGGGCGCACGGCGCTGGTTCTTCAAGACCGGCGCGCCTGGCCTGAGCGAGCTGTGAGACTTCAAGCCAACGGCATCGCGATCGAAGTCGACGACCAGGGTGCGCCGGGCGGCGAGCCGTTGCTGCTGGTGATGGGCCTGGGCATGCAGCTCACCGGCTGGCCCGAAGGCCTGGTGCAACGGCTGGTGCGGCGCGGCTTGCGCGTCATCCGCATCGACAACCGCGACATCGGGTTGAGCCAGCACTTCGACCACCTCGGCGTACCGAACTTGGCCCTGGCTGCGCTGCGCTACACCGTGCGCATGCCGGTCCACGCCCCTTACGGGCTGGCCGACATGGCGGGCGATGCGGTCGGCGTGCTCGACGCACTGGGCCTCGAGCGCGCGCATGTCTGCGGCGCCTCGATGGGCGGGATGATCTCCCAGCACATCGCCGCGCGCCACCCGCAGCGCGTGAAAAGTCTGACCCTGATGATGACGACCAGCGGCGCGCGCCACCTGCCGCAAGCCGCGCTGCGGGTGCAGCGGGCGCTGCTGTCGCGGCCACGCGGGCGCAGCGCCGATGCGGTGGTCGAGTACCTCGAGAAGCTGCTGCGCCTCATCGGCAGCCCGGCCTACCCGGCGCCGGCCGACGAACTGCGTGCGCGGCTGTACGCGATGGTCGCGCGCTCCTGGCATCCGGCGGGCACGATGCGGCAACTGGCGGCGGTGGCCGCGGACGGCGACCGTTCACCGATGCTCGTAAGCATCACCGCGCCGACCCATGTGCTGCATGGCGCTGCCGACCCGCTGGTGCCACCCGCGGCCGCCGACGATCTGGTAGCGAAGATCTCCAACGCCACGCTGGAGAAGGTGCCCGGGATGGGCCACGACTTACCGGAGCCGCTGCTCGACCGTATCGCCGACGCGATCGCCGGTGCAGCTCAACGGGGCGGTTAGTTCCCTTTGGATCTGGCCGCCCGGCGCTCGCGCCAAGCCAGCAGTTCGCCGACGAAGCCGCGCCTGAACGCGACCACGCAGACGACGAAGATCACGCCGATGATCACGTTGATCCAGCTGCCGACGCGGTCGGCCAGGAAGTTCTGCAAGCCGATGATCGTGAACGCGCCGATGACCGGGCCGGCGAAGGTCGACAGGCCGCCCAGCAGCGTCATCAGGATCACCTCGCCGGACAGCGACCAGTGCGCGTCCGACAGCGTCGCGAAGCCCAGCACCAGGGTCTTCAGCGAGCCCGCCAGCCCCGCCAGCGCGCTCGACAGCACGAAGGCCAGCAGCTTGAAGCGGTCGACGTCGTAGCCCAGCGAGATGGCGCGCGGTTCGTTCTCGCGGATCGCCTTCAGCACCTGGCCGTACGGTGAATGAACCACCCGCACGATGAAGAGGAAGACCGCCACGAACACCGCCAGCACGACGTAGTACAGCACCCTGTCGTCGGCCAGCGACAGCAGGCCGAAGAGCTTGCCGCGCGGCACGCCTTGCAGCCCGTCCTCGCCGCCGGTGAAGGGCGCCTGGAGGAAGACGAAATAGACCATCTGCGCCATCGCCAACGTGATCATCGCGAAATAGATGCCCTGGCGGCGGATCGCAATCAGCCCGACGAGCAGGCCGGTGCCGGCCGCGGCCAGCATGCCGACCAGCACGCCCAGCTCGGGCGTCAGCCCGGCCGAACGCACCATCCAGCCGGTGACGTAGGCCGCCATGCCGAAATAGGCCGCATGGCCGAACGACAGCAGCCCGGTGAAGCCGAGCAGCAGATTGAAGGCGCAGGCGAAGATCGCGAAGCACAGCGCCTTCATCATGAACACCGGATACAGGCCGACGAACGGCGCAGCAGCCAGCAGCAGCAACCCGGCGATCCAGGCGATGCGCGCGGGAGACATCACTTCTCCTTCCCGAACAGGCCGGCCGGCCGGATCATCAGCACGATGGCCATGATCACGAAGACGACGATGTTGGAGGCCTCGGGGTAGAACACCTTCGTCAGGCCCTCGATCAACCCAAGCGCCAGCCCGGTGAGGATCGAGCCCAGGATCGAGCCCATGCCGCCGATCACGACCACCGCAAACACCACGATGATCAGGTTGCTGCCCATCAGCGGCGTCACCTGAATGATCGGCGCGGCGAGCACGCCGGCAAAGGCAGCCAGCGCGGCACCACCGCCGTAGGTCAGCGTCACCATCACCGGCACATTGATGCCGAAGGCCTGCACCAGCGCCGGGTTCTCGGTGCCGGCGCGCAGGTAGGCGCCCAGCCGCGTGCGTTCGATCAGGTACCAGGTGCCCAGGCAGACCGTCAGCGACGCGAACACCACCCAGGCGCGGTAGTTCGGCAGCACCATGAAGCCGAGGTTGGTCGCGCCCTGCAGCAGTTCCGGCACCGGCACCTGCTGGCCGCTGACGCCGAAGTACTCGCGGAACACGCCTTCGGCGATCAACGCTAGGCCGAAGGTCAGCAGCAGGCCGTAGATCGGATCGATCCGGTACAGGTGCTTGAGCAGCGTGCGCTCGATCACCACGCCCAAGGCGCCCACCACCAGCGGCGACAGCAGCAGGCTCCACCAGTAACTGATGCCGAAGGTCTCCAGCGCCACGTAAGCCACGTAGGCGCCGATCATGTACAGCGCGCCGTGGGCGAAGTTGACGATCCCCAGCAGCCCGAAGATCACCGCCAGGCCGAGGCTCAGCATGGCGTAGAACGAGCCGTTGACCAGGCCCAGCAACAGCTGGCCGAGGAAGGCCTGGATCGGGATGCCGAAGATGTCCATCAGGCGTGGGCGTGGCGTGGCGCGCTGGGTGTTGCGAGGCCGGCGCCGGGCCGCCCCAAGGCGGCCGAGACACCCTCGGGGGGTCGGGTGGCGTAGTCGCTACCCGGGGGGCTCCACTTCATCACTTCCAGAGCGCGCACTTCGACTCGGCCTTCGTCGTCCAGGCCGCGTCGCCCTTGAAGGTCTCGACGACCTTGTAGTAGTCCCACGGCTCGGTCGACTCGGCCGGCGTCTTGACCTGCATCAGGTACATGTCGTGGACCATGCGGCCGTCCTCGCGGATGTAGCCGCCCTTGGCGAAGATGTCGTTGACCTTGGTCTTGCGCATCTGCGCCAGCACCTTGTCGGCGTCGTCGCTGCCGGTGGCCTTGACGGCGGCAAGGTAGTTGAGAGCCACCGAGTAGTCCGCCGCCTGAATCGACGACGGCATGCGCTTGTACTTCTCGAAGAAGCGGCGGCCCCAGGCGCGCGTTTCGGCGTCGCGGTTCCAGTACCAGCTGTCGGTCAGGTACATGCCTTGCGTGGCCTTCAGGCCGAGCGAGTGCACGTCGTTGATGAACATCAGCAGCCCGGCCAGCTTCATCGTCTTGGTGATGCCGAACTCGTTGGCCGCCTTGATGGCATTGATGGTGTCGCGACCGGCGTTGGCCAGGCCGAGGATCTGCGCCTTGCTCGATTGCGCTTGCAGCAGGAACGAGGAAAAGTCGCTTGCCGACAACGGGTGCTTGACGGCACCGACGATCGTGCCGCCCGCGGCCTTGACCACCGTCGACGAATCGTTCTGCAACTGCGCGCCGAAGGCGTAGTCGGCAGTCAGGAAGAACCAGGTCTTGCCGCCGGCCTTGACGACGGCATTGCCGGTGCCTTTGGCCAGCGCCACGGTGTCGTAGGCCCAATGCACGGTGTATGGCGAGCACTGCTCATTGGTCAGTGCGGAACTGGCGGCGCCGACGGCGAAGAACGGCTTCTTCTTCTCCAGCGCTACCTTCGACATCGCCAGGTTCGTGCCCGAGTTGGTGCCGCCGACCAGCATGTCCACGCCCTGCGTATCGAACCACTCGCGGGCCTTGGCGGCGGCGACGTCGGCCTTGTTCTGGTGGTCGGCCACCAGCACTTCGATCTTCTTGCCGGCGATGGCGCCACCGGCATCGGCAATTGCCATGCGGATCGCTTCGGCACCGGCCGGGCCGTCGATGTCGGCATACAGGCCCGACATATCGGTGATGAAGCCGATGCGGATCACGTCGCCCGAGACCTGGGCCTGGGCGGCGGTCAACGGGGCAGCGAGGGTGGTGGCCACGGCGGCGGCGGCGGCGAGTTTCTTCAGGTGTTTCATGGGTATCTCCGGTGTCGGATCGGGAACGGGGAGGAAGGGAAGAGCGGGGGGGTGGGGCGGCGTCAGACCCCGAGGTACTCGTGCAGCCGTTCCATGCGCGCGGGCAGTTCGGCTTGTGTGAATTGCTGGATCACCTGGCCGTGCTCCATCAGGATGAAGCGATCGGCCAGCGGCGCGGCGAAGATGAAGTTCTGCTCGACCATCACGATCGTGTAGCCCTGCTGGCGCAGCGCCAGCACCATCTCGGCCAGCTTGGCGACGATCACCGGCGCCAGGCCTTCGCTGATCTCGTCGAGCAGCAGCAGCCGCGCGCCGGTGCGCAGGATGCGCGCCACGGCCAGCATCTGCTGCTCGCCGCCGGACAGCCGCGTGCCCTGGCTGGATGCTCGTTCCTTGAGGTTCGGGAACATCGCGTAGATCTGCTCGACCGACATGCCGCCCGGGGCCAGCGTCGGCGGCAGCATCAGGTTCTCTTCCGCCGACAGTGAGCTGAAGATTGCGCGCTCTTCGGGGCAGTAGCCCAAGCCCAGACGGGCGATCTTGTAGGTCGGCAGACCGATCGTCTCGATGCCCTTGACCTTGACCGAGCCTTTGCGCGTGCCGATCAGCCCGAGCACGGCGCGCAGCGTGCTGGTGCGCCCGGCACCGTTGCGGCCGAGCAGCGAGACGACCTCGCCTTCGTCGACATGGAAGTCGACGCCGTGCAGCACGTGCGATTCGCCGTACCAGCCGTGCAGGCCTTTGACTTCGAGGAAAGGCGTCGTCGATTCCATCTCAGTGCGCGCTCTTCAACAGGTTGCCGGCGCCACCCATGTAGGCCTCGATGACGAGCGGGTTCTTCGAGACCTCGGCGTAGGGCCCTTCGGCCAAGGTGGCGCCGCGCTGCAAGACGGTGATGGTGTCGGCGATGCTGGCGACCACGCTCATGTTGTGTTCGACCATCAGCACCGTGCGGCGGGCCGCCACGCGCTTGATGAGCAGGCGGATGCGGTCGACGTCCTCCAGGCCCATGCCCTGTGTCGGCTCGTCGAGCAGCATCAGCCGCGGGTCCATCGCCAGCGTGGTGGCGATTTCCAGCGCGCGCTTGCGGCCGTAGCTCAGGCCGCCGGCGTTCTCGCGCGCGAACGACTCCAGGTCGACTTCGCGCAGCAGTTCGAGCGCCCGCGCATCCAGGGTATGCAGCGAGGACTCGGCGCGCCAGAAGTGGAACGAGGTGCCGAGCTGCCGCTGCAAGGCCACGCGCACGTTCTCCAGCACGCTCAGGTGCGGGAACACGGCCGAGATCTGGAACGAGCGGATCACGCCCCTGCGGGCAATGGCTGCCGGCCTTTCGGCCGTGATGTCGTGGCCGTCGAAGTGGATCGAGCCGCTGGTCGGCACCAGAAACTTGGTCAACAGGTTGAAGCAGGTCGTCTTGCCAGCGCCGTTGGGGCCGATCAGCGCGTGGATCGTGCCGCGCCTGACGCTGAGGTTGACCTTGCTCACGGCCACGAAGCCCTTGAACTCCTTGGTGAGGTCGCGGGTTTCGAGGATGGTGTCCGACATCAGGGGCGGTGGTTCACAGCGAGATCAGTCTACCCGGCGCAGAGTGCCAGAATTGTTCGCAGCCGAACCGTGCCCCGTTTCATGAGCGCTCCGAAACCCAAGCTCGAAAGTCCACCCTCACGCCACACCGCGCCGCGCACGCTGCACGCGGCTGGGGATCTGCGCGGCGCCGCGCGGCTGGCCACCGAGGCCGTCGCCGGCCTGAGCGACCTGGTCGAGGCGATGCATGAGCGCATCGCCCGCCTGCCTGGCGTCGCTGCCCCGCTGCAGGTGGGGCGCACGCGCGGCATCACCGGTCTGGTCTACAAGACCGTGCGCGGCGTGACGCGCGTGGTCGGCGGCAGCGTCGACACCTTGCTGGGCCGGCTGGTGCCCGCGCTCGACCCGACCACGCCGGACGCCGCGCTGCCGAGCGCCGAGCGCGGGGCCGTCGTCGCGGCGCTGAATGGCGTGCTCGGCGATCACCTCGCGGCCACTTCGAACCCGCTGGCCGTGACCATGGCCTTCAGGCGCGGCGGCCGCCCGCTGGTGCCCGAGCGCGACGCGCTGAATGCAGCGCTGCCGGCTGCGGGCTCCCGCCTGCTGGTGCGGGTGCACGGCTTGTGCATGAACGATCTGCAATGGCAACGCGACGGCCACGACCACGGCGCCGCGCTGGAGCGCGATCACGGCTGGACGACGGTGGGGCTGTACTACAACACCGGCCTGCCGCTGGCCACCAACGGCGCCACCTTCGCAGCGCTGCTGGAACGACTGCTCGCCCAGTGGCCGTGGCCAGTGCAACGGCTGGCGATCCTCGGCCACAGCATGGGTGGGCTGGTCGCGCGCAGCGCCGTCGATCAGGCCAGGCAGGCACAGCTCGCCTGGCCGGGTCGATTGAACGAGATGGTTTTCCTCGGCACACCGCATTTCGGCGCGCCGCTCGAGCGTGTCGGCTATGGCATCGACGGGTTGCTCGGCGCCACGCCATACAGCGCGCCGCTGACCCGCCTGACGCGCTTGCGAAGCGCCGGCATCAACGATTTGCGCCAGCCGTTTCCGCTGTCGCCGCCGCTGCCGGCCGGCGTGGTCTGCGCCGCCGTTGCCGGTGTGCTCGGCGGGCAAGGCGGCACGGTGAAGGGTCGACTGCTCGGCGATGGCCTGGTGCCGGTGGCCAGCGCGCTCGGCCAGCATCGCTCGGCGGACCACAGCCTGGCTTTCGACGCCGACCGCCGTTTCACCGTGGCCGACACGAATCACCTGGCGCTGTTGAGCAGCCCCGCGGTGTACGCACAGCTGCGGCACTGGCTGCGCTGAGGCCGGAGCTCAGTTCGCCGTCGGCATCACGAATTCGGCGCCCTTGGCGATGCTGCCGGGCCAGCGTTGCATCACGCTCTTTTGCTTCGTATAGAAGCGCACGCCCTCTTCGCCATAGGCGTGCATGTCGCCGAACAGGCTCTTCTTCCAGCCACCGAACCCGTGCCAGGCCATCGGCACGGGAATCGGTACGTTGATGCCGACCATGCCGACCTGAACGCGGCGCGCGAACTCGCGGGCAACGCCGCCGTCGCTGGTGAAGCAAGCCACGCCGTTGCCGAACTCGTGCGCGTTGACGAGGTGGATCGCCGCGGCAATGTCGGCGACACGCACGCAGGCCAGCACCGGGCCGAAGATTTCTTCCTTGTAGATGCGCATCGCCGGCGTGACATGGTCGAACAGGCTGCCGCCGGTGAAGAAGCCTTGCTCGAGACCCGCCACCCGGTGGCCGCGGCCGTCGACGACCAGCGTGGCGCCTTCTTCGACACCGACACCAACCATCTTCTCGATCCGGTCGCGCGCCTCGCGCGTGACGATCGGGCCCATCTCGGCGTCGAGTTGCATGCCGTTCTTGATCTTCAGCGCCCGCGTGCGCCCGGCCAGCAGCGGCATGATCCTGTCGGCCACGTCGCCTACCAGCACCGCCACGCTGATCGCCATGCAGCGTTCGCCGGCCGAGCCGTAGGCGCTGCCGATCAAGGCATCGACAGCCTGTTCGATGTCGGCGTCGGGCATCACGACCATGTGGTTCTTGGCGCCACCCAATGCCTGCACGCGCTTGCCGTGGCGCGCGCCGATTTCGTAGACGCTCTGCGCGATCGGTGTGCTGCCGACGAAGCTCACGGCCTTCACGTCGGGGTGCGTCAGCAGCGCATCGACCGCCACCTTGTCGCCCTGGACCACGCTGAACACGCCGTCGGGCAGCCCGGCGTGCTTGAGCAGTTCGGCCATCAGGATCGACGGTGACGGGTCGCGCTCGCTCGGCTTCAGGATGAAGGCGTTGCCGCAGGCCAGCGCCACCGGGAACATCCACATCGGCACCATGCACGGGAAGTTGAAGGGAGTGATGCCCGCTACCACGCCGAGCGGCTGGCGCAACGTCCAGTTGTCGACGCCGGTGGAGACCTGGTCGGTGTAGTCACCCTTCAGCAGTTGCGGAATGCCGCAGGCGAATTCGACGATATCGATGCCGCGCGTGACCTCGCCTTGCGCGTCGGTGAAGACCTTGCCGTGTTCGGCCGTGATCATCGCCGCCAGCGTGTCGCGGTGCTGGTTCAGCAGACGCAAAAACTCGTAGAGCACACGCGCCCGGCGGATCGGCGGCATCTCGCCCCAGGCCGGCTGCGCGGCCGTCGCCGCCGCCACGGCGGTGGCTACGTCGTCGCTGCTGGCCAGGTGCAACTGGCGCGCGACGGCGCCGGTGGTGGGGTTGAACACAGCCTGCGTGCGCCCGCCGCTGCCGGCGTGTGGCGCCCCGGCGATCCAGTGCGTGATGTCGGTGGTCGAGGTGAAGGGGACGGGAACGGGCTGCGCGGTGGGCATGGTTGCATCTCCATAGAAGCCCTGCAACTCTAGTCGTCGGCCGGCGCGCGGGACCCGCCCGCGCCCGAACCTGTTCGGGCATTCGAGCCATGCGGGCCCGGCCTGCCTGGCTCGCGGGCTTGCAGCCCTGCCCGCTGCGGCTATGCTGCTTCTCGCACGGCGGGCGGCCCGCCCGACAGGAGGTTTCAGGATGCATGAGCAGGTGCTGCGGCGCTGGGTCGCCCAAGTGGCTGAAGGGCGCCTGCAGCGGCGGGAATTTTCGGCTCGACTGGCCAGGCTGGGCTTGGGTCCGGCGGTGTCTTCGGTGCTACTGGCTGGCCTGGCGCAGGCCCAGCCTCAGCCGACACCCGCCTACAAGCCCGTCAAGCGCGGCGGTGGCGGCCTGCTCAAGGTGTTGCTGTGGCAAGGCCCGACGCTGCTCAACCCGCACTTCGCCACCGGCACCAAAGACGCCGATGGCGCGCGCGTGTTCTACGAAGCCCTGGCACGCTGGGACATCGACGGCGAACTGCGCCCGGTGCTGGCCGCCGAGATACCCAGCCGCGCCAGCGGGGGCGTGGCCGCCGACGGGCGCAGCGTCACCTGGAAGCTCAAGCGCGGCGTCAAGTGGCACGACGGCCAACCTTTCACGGCCGACGACCTCTTGTTCAACGCCGTCTACGTCAGCGACCCGGCCACGGCAGCGACGACCAGCGGCAATTTCAAGGATCTGCGCTTCGTCAAGGTCGACAGCCACACCGTGCGGGTCGAGTTCCCGCAGCCGACGCCGTTTTGGGCCTCGCCGTACTGCGTGAGCTCGCTGATTCCGCGCCACCTGTTCGCCGCGTACACCGGCGCGCGTTCGCGCGACGCGCCGGCGAACTTGCGGCCAGTCGGCACCGGCCCTTACCGAGTCGCCGAGTTCAAGCCCGGCGATCTGCTGACGGGCACGCTCAACCCCGACTACCACGCGCCTAACCGGCCGCACTTCGACCGCATCGAGATCAAAGGCGGCGGCGACGCGGTCTCGGCCGCGCGCACCGTGTTGCAGACCGGCGAGTTCGACTTCGGCTGGAACCTGCAGGCCGAGGACGAACTGCTCAAGCGCATGGAAGCCGGCGGCAAGGGCCGTGTCGTGTTCGCGCCCGGCGGCACGATGGAATTCATCATGCTCAACTTCACTGACCCCACCACCGAGGTCGATGGCGAACGGTCGCACCCCAACACGCGCCACCCGCTGTTCCGCGAGCCCGCCGTGCGCCAGGCGGTGGCGCTGTGCATCGACCGCTCCGGCATCCAGGATTTCATCTACGGCCGCACGGCCGTCAGTACGCCGAACATCGTGCACAACCCGGTGCGCTTTCGCAGCCCCAACCTGAAGGCCGAGTTCAACCCCGACAAGGCCGCGGCGTTGCTCGAGGCGGCGGGCTGGCAACGCGGGCCGGGTGGTGTGCGCGAGAAGGACGGCCGCAAGCTCAAGCTGCTGTTCCAGACCTCGGTCAACGGCGCGCGGCAGAAGACGCAGACCGTCATCAAGGCGGCCTGCCAACGGGCGGGCATCGAGCTCGAACTGAAGGCGGTGACCTCGGCGGTGTTCTTCTCGGCCGACGTGGCCAACACCGACACCAATGGCCACTTCCAGGCCGACATGCAGATGTACGCCAGCGGCATGGGCCAGCCCGATCCGGCCCGCTTCATGGACCGCTACGTCAGTTGGGAGGTGTCGAACAAGGCCAACAAATGGCAGGGGCGCAATGCCTCACGCTGGCGCAGCGATGACTACGACCGCCTCTACCGCGCGGCCGAGAGCGAACTCGATCCCGTCAAGCGCGCCGGGTTGTTCATCCGCATGAACGACCTGGTGTGCGGCGACGGCTACCTGATCCCGCTGATGTTCCGCTTCAACGTGACCGCGGTGGCCAACCGGCTGGTGGCACCACCGACTGGTTGGGACCTGGACATGAGCGCACTGGCCGAGTGGTACCGGGAAGCCGTCTGAGAGCCTACTGCGGGCCCAGCCCCGACGGGCCGAGCGTTCGGGGCTGTCCCGGCGACAGCGAGCCGTTCCCCTTCAGCGTCGTCGGGCTGCCGGGCGAGGCCACGCCCAGCGCGAAGGTGTTCTTCGCTGGCGGCTGATTGGCCACGAACGAGAAGCGGTACATCGTGCCCCAGTTCAGCGGGTTGCCTGCTGGCGCAGCCCAGACGACATTGCGCGCGGCGACGCTGCCTGACCATTCATTGCCAGCGTCCAGATCACCGTCGCTGAACTTCAGGTCGGTGATCGTCGCCATGCCCACCGGGACGGTGAAGCTCTTCAGGCCCAGGTTGCTGATGACGCGCAAGTTGGGCTCGGCACCCGACGTCTGCGCGCGCGCGAAGTCCAGGTTCATCACCGCGTAGTCGTAGCGCCAACTACCGCCGCCCAGGTTGGTCACCTTGGCGGCCACCTTGACGCTGCCCTCGGCCGAGCTGAGCTTGACCGTGGTCGCGCCTGCGCCGGGTGAATCCGGGTCGACCCAGCGGTCGATGGCCGGCCCGAGCTTGTACTGGTCGTTGCCGCCCACCACCCAGACCGAGCCGCTGCGCGTGAAGGTGGCGCGCTTGGTGGCCATCGAGTTGAGGATGTTCACGTCGCCGCGCGCCAGGTACCACGACTCGAACAGGTACGTCGCCCCGGCGCGGGCAGCACCGCTGAACTGCGACTCGGTCACCACCAGGCGCTGCGAGAACGAGGTGTTGCCCGAGCTGTTGGCGATGCCGTCGCAGTTGGTGTCGAAGATCGAGCCGCAGCGCCCCCACTGGTTGGTGGCCGGGATGATCTCCGAGCGCGGGCCCAGCGAGTTGTTGCTGTCGTTGTTGCTGACGCTGTAGACGTCGACGCAACCGCGCCCGAGCACGTGGCTGTCGCCCGGGTCTTCCAGGCAAGCATCGTTGATCGTCAGGAAGCCGTGCTTGACGCCGGAGCGGCCGATCTGGTCCATCGAGCCGTCGGCATTCAGCCGGTACAGGTTCCAGATCAGGTACGGGTGCTGGTCGTTGTTGTAGGGCGGGAAGCTGCCGCTGAATTTGGTGTACCAGGGTATGTCCGCGGCATACAGCGCACTGCTGGTTCCCTTCGGGTCGCCGGCTACGGTGACGGCCAGCGTTCCGTTGTTGACGTTGTTGCGCAGCGTGGACGACGGCGTGAAGACCACGCCGCCGCTGCCGCCTTCGCCGGTGCAGCCATTGCAGCGGCTGTACTGCACGCTGAAGGTCTGCATGAACAGGTCGGCCTCGTAGACCGCGCCCGACACGCCCGGCACCGGGTTGCCGTGCCAGCGGTATACGTAGCTGCCTTGCGGCGAGGCGTCGACCGCGCGGCGCAGCACCTGCGTCGTCAGCTCCATGTCGGCGATGACCCAGTCGGCCACCTCGGGGCGGCCGAGGCGTTGTGCCAGCGCCGGTGTGATGCGCAGGTCCATCGTCCGCACGGCCAGGCGTTGGCGGTCGTCGATCAACTCGTACATCAGGCGGTCGACATAGAACCAGGGTCTGCCGTCGGCACCGACGAGGTCGAGGATCGGTTTGGCGCTGCCGCTGCGCGGGACGAGGCGGAAGTCGGTCAGGTCGATGCGCCCGCTGGGTGTGTCGATGACGTGGCCGCCCGCGGCCTGCAGCGATCCACCGACGAAGGCCTTGAGATTGCCGTTGCGCACGTCGAACTCGAGCGGGCCGACCTGACGCAAGTCGAAGACTTCGTGCTCGTACCAGCTCAGCGCGGCATGCCGGCCGCTGGCCGCGCCGAGCACCAGCCCGATGTCACGCGCCAGATCGCGGTTCCAGCGCACGCCCACGGTGCCGCCCCAGGCCGACCAGTGCTGGACCTTGTCGGTGATGGTGGGCGTCGTGGCGGCGGTGGCGGCTGCTGCCGTTGCGGCATGCAGGCTGCCACTGACGAAGCCGGTGGCGGCTGCGACGGCCAGCGTGAGGGTCAGTGCCTTGAAGACCCGGTTTCCTGATGTGCTCATCGTGGCTCCTCCAGCCGGTGGGGTTGGGGTCGGATTAGAAGGCATGATTGGCGCTGCGACCAGAGGGCAGCGCGGGTCGCGGTTGATCAGCACGCTCAGACCGGTCGGCAACCGACACCCGCAAGAGGCTGGTGCGCTCGAACCAACCGCTTAACGCCTGGTGCCTGTCCGTCGCGCCCCGACACCACCATTGCGCTGCTGGCTGCCGACTTGCGCCGAGAAAGACTGGCCCGCCAAAGGCGCGCCCCGTGGACTGGTCCGCATGACCACCCAGCCCCAGCATCCAAAGCCACGAAGCCACGAGGTCGATCATCGGCGGCGTGAGCCCGAGGCCCGCAGCACCCGCGGCGCGGATAAGGCGATCGAAAACGCGGGCTCATCTCCGTCATGCCCCAGCCCTGCAGCACACCGGCCGCCACCGAAGGATCAGTACAACTCAAGGTGCCGGTGGGTGGTCCAGGCCAGTGTGGCAACGCGGTCGCAGGCCTTCACGCCGAGCCGCACTCAGCGCGAAGCGATCAACAACGGCTGCTTCTTTTGGCCGAGCCTGTGAGGCTCCTGCGCGCGTGGTTGTCTGAGTTGATCTTGTGGCGGCTCCAGGCGTGTGTGTCTACGCGGGTTCCCTCAGGTGCCTTGACTCGGCCGTGTAATGAAAAGGCCGGCCCGAGGCCGGCCTACTTCGACACGCGGCAGAGGCCCTCAGGCGCGCGCGAGGGCGCCGATCTTGGCCGTGTCACGCGCCAGCTCTTCGCGCTGCGTGATGCGACGGAACCAGACCGTCACCGCACTCGAACTCAGCACGATGAACAGCGAATACAGCACCGGGATCAGCAGCACCTCTTGCTGCTGCGTGCCGCTGAAGCTGAGCAGGACGATCAGCACCGCCAGCGGGCCATTCTGGATGCCGGTTTCCAGCGCGATCGTGCGTGCGCGGCGTTCGTCCTGCTTGAGCGCGCGCGACAGCAAGTAGCCGAGCGAAAAGCCGGCCAGACCCAGGCCGATCGAGCCTGCATAGACCGGCAAGCCGGTTGCCAGCAGCAGCTGCCAGTTGCGCGGCACCCACGAGCCGACCAGGAACAGGATCACCAACACGCCGAGCAGGCCACCGATCATCTCGATCACCGCGCCGACGTTGGCATTCCACTTGCGCAGCGCAATGCCGATCACGGTGGGCACGAGCAGCAGCACCAGCACCTGGATCACGTTCTCGCGCGGGATCTGCCACTGGCCTTCGATGCCGCTGGAATAGAAGGCCAGCGTCAGCGGCACCATCAGAATCGCCACCAGCGTCGAGCTCATCGTCATCAGGATCGACAGGCTCAGCGTGCCCTTGCTGAAGTAGGTGAAGATGTTGCTCGTGGTGCCACCGGGCATGCAGCCCATCAGGATCAAGCCGATCGCATAGGCCGGCGGCAGCGCCAGCGCCTTGGCCAGCAAGAAGGCCAACAGCGGCATGATCCCGTACTGGCAGAGCAGGCCGACGAAGATGCCCAGCGGCTTGCGCAGCGCGATCGCAAAGTCCTTGAAGGTCAGGCTCGCGCCCATGCCGAGCATGATGACCATCATCATCACGCCAAGCAGTTTGGTTTCGGTGTCGGACAACATCGCTCAGCCCTCGTTCTTGTTCTGCGCGACCAGCACTTCGGTGCGCAGGTCGCGGCGCAGGATCTTGCCGACCGCGGACTTCGGCAGTTCGTCACGGAACTCGATGCGCGCCGGCAGCTTGTAGCCAGTGAGCAGCGTACGGCAATGCGTCATCAGCACCTCGGCGCTCAAGTTTTCGTCGCGGCGCACGACAAAAGCGCGCACCGCTTCGCCGGACTTTGCATCGGGCACGCCAACGACGGCGGCTTCCAGAACGCCGTCGTGGCGGGTCAGCGCGTCTTCGATCTCGTTGGGGTAGACGTTGAAGCCGCTGACCAGGATCATGTCCTTCTTGCGATCGACGATCTTGAAGGTGCCGTGCTCGTCCATCACCGCCACGTCGCCGGTGTACAGCCAGCCGTCCTTGATGACCTCGGCGGTGGCCTCAGGGCGCTGCCAGTAGCCATGCATGACCTGCGGGCCGCGCACGATCAGCTCACCCGGCTGGCCCAGCGGCACCGGCTCGCCGATGTCGTTGACCAGGCGCACATCGGTCATCGGGGCCGGGATGCCGATACTGTCCCGCGTGCGTTGGCCGTTCAGCGGCTGGAAACAAACCACGGGTGAACTTTCGGTCAGGCCATAACCTTCCACCAGGGGGGCACCGGTGACCTGCTCGAAGCGTTCGACCACCGCGTGGTGCATCGCTGCGCCGCCGCCGCCAGCGGCCTTGAGGTGCTTCGGCGGGAAGGCGGTGAACCACTCTTCGGCCAGCAGCGCGTTGTAGAGCGTGTTGACGCCGGTCAACCAGGTGATCTTGTAGTTCTCGATGGCGCGTTGCAGGTTCTGGATCGGCCGCGGGCTCGGCACAAGGATGTTGCGCGCGCCGGCTTCGAACATGCACAGGAAGTTCACCGTGAAAGCGAAGATGTGATACAGCGGCAGCGCGGTCAGCACGACCTCGCGGCCGTCGTCGATGTGGCTGGCGCACATCGCCCGCATCTGCGCCAGGTTCCACAGCAGGTTGCCGTGCGTGAGCATCGCGCCCTTGGCGACACCGGTGGTGCCGCCGGTGTACTGCAGCAGCGCCAGGCTGTCGTGCGTGAGCGCCGCACTCCACGCCTGCACATCGCCGCCGGCGGCAGCACCTTGTTTCAGAGCGTCGGGCAACGTGGCGGCGGTCAGGCCATGCGCCGGGATCTGCTGGTTCCAGTACTTCATCACCGCATAGACGATGCCGCCGACGACCGGTGGAAAGAACTCCGGTACGCGCGTGATGACGACATGCTTCACATCGGTCCGCGGCAGCGCTTCTTGAAGCTTGTCGGCGAACAGGTCGACCATCACCACCGCCTTGGCACCGCTGTCCTTGAATTGGTGCGCCATCTCGTTGGCGGTGTACATCGGGTTGGTGTTGACGGCCACGCAGCCCGCCTTCAGCACGCCCAGCAGTACCACCGGGTAGCTCAGGCAGTTGGGCATCTGGATCGCCACGCGGTCACCGGCCTCGAGCTTGAGCACCGTGCGCAGGTAGCGCGCGAAGTGGTCACTCATCGTGTCGACCTGCCCATAGCTCAGCGAGCCATACATGCCGTTGGGCATCACGGTCGTGAAAGCGGTCTGCGCGGCAAAGCGCTGGGCCGCAGCGCGCGCCATCGCCGGCAGGTTGGCATGGGTGGGGGTGGGCAGTTCGGCGCGGATGTGCTTGCCGTACTGGCCGACCCAGGGGCGAAGGTCGTAGGGGGTGATGGCGTCCATGCTCTACCTCGGTGGGTGCCGCTGGTCGCGTCGTGCGCGCCTTGGCTTGTTCGGTGCGTTGGGGTCGGCGGCCGGGCCGGTTGCGCGATGTCTTGTCTCCGGCCTGCCGTTTCGGCGCGCTGCCCTCTTGCAGGGCGCGTGTACGTTAGCGACTGTGATTCAACCCCATCTTCCGCACGGTCGAAGCGCGGCGCCGCGGGCGTCGGTGCGCCGCCTCCTGCGCGGATGCTAGACCTGAACGGGCGCCACCCGCGGATCGGGACCTGGACGCGCGATACGCCTTTACGCCTTTCAGCCGTTACGCGATCGTCCGCGCTGACCCGTCGGACGCTCAGTTCTTGACGACTTCATTGATCTCGATGTTCACGCCGCTGGCGGTGTTGGCCACTGGCGCAGATTGACCGAATAAGTCACCGGCGCTGGGTGCGGCCTGGCCGGTCTTGCTGATGCGGGCGCTGACGACGATCTTGGCGTGCATCGACATCCGCATCGCCGGCGACATCGCCAGGCCGTCGTCGAGCGTGAAATTCAGCGGCAGGTCCTTGACCTGGTGGCGCAGGATGGCCAGCGGCATGCGCGGGCCTTCCGCGGCGCGGGCAAAGATGAACACCGTGTCCCCGGGCTGCACCTGCTGAGCCAATGCGGGCGACAGCCGTATGCTGCCTTGCACGCGGGCGTTGCCGGCCGCCGCGGCACTGGCAACAACGGCGCCGGCCTGGGCCAGCTTGGGTACGGATGTGGCCGCAGGCAGGCCGCCGAGTTCTCGAGCCTTGACGATACCGGTCTGCAGTTGCGGCACGAAGTCGCTGTCCGCAGGCGCCAAGGCGATCACTTTCTCCCAGTAGCGGATGGCCGCCGCGTAGGCGCTCAGCTCGAAGGAGGCCGAGCCGGCCAGGGCCAGGGCCTGCAGGTTGTCGGGGTCGAGTTTCAAAGCGCGCTCGATCAGGCGCATCGGCTCGCCCTGCAGACTGCGGTTGTTCGTCTCTCCCAACGTGTTGGCGTAGTCGGCCAACAGCTGCGCGTCGGTTTCCAGCAAGGCGCCGGTGTTCTGGAAGGCGCTGCGGGCTTCATCATGCCGGCCCAGGCGCGCGTACGATCGCGCCAGCATGGCCCAGCCCTCGGTGTTCTCGGGTTGGTCTTTCAGGCGCTGAGCCAGCTGTTCGACGGCGGCCGAGAACTGCTCGACCTGGCTCGCTTGGCTGTCCGCGCCGGCAGCCGCCACGCCCTCGTTGGCGACAACGGTGGCGCCCGGCGCGCCGGTGTAGGAATAGCCGGCCGCCGCCAGCGCGAGCACGCCCGCCGAGAGCAGCGCCACCAACTTGCCGGCTGGGCGCGGGCGCGCCGTGGCGGCCACCGCAGCGGGCTGGGCCAGCACGTGGTCCAGCAGCTCGCGTTCCAGCGCGGCCTTGGCCGCGGTGTACGCGGCGACGTCCAACGCTCCGGTGTCGTGCTGGGCTTGCAGTTGCTGCAATTGCAAGCGCAGCGCGCTGATGTCGTTGTTCATCGAGTGTCGCCGCCGCCAGCGCGCTCGCGTGCGGGTCCAGGTGTGTCGTTGGCGTCCCCGATCGGGTCGTTTTCGAACTGCTCGGGTGGCAGCCGGTTGCGCCGCCGCAGCATCCACCACAGGCCCACGAGACTGACGGCCAGCAGCACCGGCGGGCCGAACCACAGCGGCACGGTGCTGCTCTTCAACGGCGGGCGGTAGAGCACGAAGTCGCCGTAGCGCGCCGTCATGTAGTCGAAAACCTCGCGTTCGGACCTGCCCTGGCGCAGCATCTCGCGCACCTGGTTGCGCAGGTCGACTGCCAGGTCGGCGTTGGACGCGGCAATCGTTTCGTTCTGGCACACCAGGCAGCGCAGTTCGTTGGCCACGCGCATCACACGTGCCTCCAGCGCCGGGTCTGCCGAGGCCGGCGCGGCTTCTTTGGCATGCACCAGCGAAGCCGCCCACAGGCTGACCAGCAAGACCAGCGGAACCAGGACCAGCACTTGGCGGCGCAGCGCCCGACGCAACCCCCGTTCAGCCCGCACGTTGCAACTCCTTCAACAAGGGTTCGATGCGCGTGCGCAGCACGTCGGGTGTCAACGGGCCGGTGTGCTTGAAGCGAATCACGCCCTGGCGGTCGACGATGAAGGTTTCAGGCACGCCGTACACCCCGTAGTCGATGCCGACGCGCCCGTCGCTGTCCACCAACGTGGCGCGGTAGGGGTTGCCCAGACCGGCCAGCCAGTTCTTGGCTGCGGGCACCTGATCCTTGTAGTTCAGACCGTACACCGCCACGAGTTGCCGCCGCGCAATGTCGATCACCAGCGGGTGTTCTTCGCGGCAGGGCGCACACCAAGAGGCCCAGACGTTGAGCATCCACACCTGGCCCAGCAGGTCTTCACGGCTGATGGTTTGCGTCGCGTCATCCAGCCGTGCCAGTTTGAAGGCCGGTGCCGGCTTGCCGATCAACGGTGACGGCACCTCGCGCGGGTTGAGCCCCAGTCCCACGCCCAGGAAGGCCACGACCGCCGCGAGCAGTGCCATCGGCACCAGATAGCGCAACACCTTCATCGGGCGGCGGTGGCGGCCGTGCCGGCCGGTTCGGTCGAGGCACTGGTGGCGCGTGCGCGGTAGCGGCGATCAGTGACGGCCCACATGCCGCCCAGTCCCATGAACAGGCAGCCGACCCAGATCCAGGACACGAAGGGCTTGACCCAGATGCGCACCAGCCACGTGTCACCCTTGATGGGCTCACCCAGTTGCACGTATAGGTCGCCGCGGATGCGGGAGTCGATGGCGGCCTCGGTCATCGGGTTGCGCTGCACCCGGTAGACGCGCTTTTCAGGATACATCTCCGATACCGCCCGGCCGTCGCGCGTGACTACCAGGTGCCCGCGCACCGCGTCGTAGTTGGGGCCGCGCAGGGCTTGATTGCCTTGATAGGTGAAGGTGTAGCCGTTGACCGTGGTGCTGTCGCCCGGGGACATCGCCACATCGCGTTCGATGTCGTAGGTGCCGACCATCGTCACCCCGAATACGAACACCGCCACGCCCAGGTGCGCCACCATCATGCCCACGGTCGCCCGGGGCAGCTGGCCCAGGCGGTACAGCACATTGGCCTTCACGCCGCCGGCCGGACGCACGCGTTCCCACAGTTCGGTCAGGACCGAGAAGACGATCCAGTACGTCATCAGCAGGCCCACCACCGAACCCAGCGTGATCTTGCCGCCGATCCAGGCCGTCAGCGCCGCGCAGACCACCGTGACCCCGGCTGCCCAGCGCAGCCGCACCGCCAAAGCCGGCAGGGTGTCGTTCTTCCAGCGCGCCAGCGGGCCCAGGCCCATGAAGAACACCAGCACCGCCATGATGGGCGCGAAGACGGCGTCGAAGTACGGCGCACCGACGGAGATCTTGCCCAGGCCCAGCGCGTCCAGGATCAGCGGATACAGCGTGCCCAGCATGACCGCGGCCAGGGCCACCAGCAACAGCACGTTGTTGGTCAGCAGCAGGCTTTCGCGCGACAGCGTCGAGAAGCGCGCGCCGAGGCCCACCTTGGGCGCGCGCCAGGCGTTCAGGCTCAGTGCCGCGCCCACCGTGATGGCCAGCATGACGAGGATGAAAAAGCCGCGCTTGGGATCGGAGGCGAACGAGTGCACCGAGGTGATGACGCCCGAGCGCACGAGGAAGGTGCCCAGCAGCGACAGCGAATACCCGAGGATGGCCAGCAGCACCGTCCACGACTTGAAGCTGCCGCGCTTTTCCGTCACCGCCAGCGAATGGATCAGTGCCGTGGCCACCAGCCAGGGCATGAAGGAGGCGTTTTCCACGGCGTCCCAGAACCACCAGCCGCCCCAACCCAGTTCGTAATAGGCCCACCAGCTGCCCAGCGCAATGCCGAAGGTCAGGAAAGCCCAGGCCACCGTGACCCAAGGGCGTGACCAGCGCGCCCACTGCGCGTCGAGGTTGCCGCCGATCAGCGCCGCCACGGCAAACGCGAACGCCACCGACATGCCCACGTAACCCATGTACAGCATGGGCGGGTGGAAGATCATGCCCGGGTCCTGCAGCTGCGGGTTCAGGTCGCGGCCGTCGAGCGGCACCGGGATCAGGCGGTCGAAGGGATTCGACGTGAACAGCACGAAGAGCAGGAAGCTCAGCGTCAGCAGGCCCATCACCGCGAGGATTCTGGCCAGCACTGGCAGCGGCAGGTTGCGGCTGAACACGGCCACCGCCCAGGCCCAGCCGGCCTGCATCAGCAGCCACAGCAGCAACGAGCCTTCATGGCTGCCCCAGCTGGCTGCAAGGCGGTACATCAGCGGCAGCGCGCTGTTGGAGTGCGAGGCTACGTTGAGGATCGAGAAGTCGTTGCGCGCGAAGCTCAGCAGCAGGCAGCCGTAGCTGAAGACGATCAGGCCCAGCAGCACATGGGTGGCGGGCCGGGCCAGCGCCATCAAGTCGGCACGGCCGCGCTGCGCGCCCACCATCGGCACGATGCCCAGCACCAGGGTCACCCCGACCGCCAGCCACAGCGCAAAGTGGCCTGCTTCGGCGATCACGGCTGCACCCCTTGGCTGCTTTGCTGCACCACCGACTGGTCCAGCCGCGACTGGCCCTTCTGCGCCCGCTTGAGGGCATCAGCGGCCTCGGGCGGCATGTAGTTCTCGTCGTGCTTGGCCAGCACTTCGCGGGCCATGAAAACGCCGTCCTTCATCTGGCCTTGTGCCACCACGCCCTTGCCTTCCTGGAACAGGTCGGGAAGGATGCCTTCGTAGCGCACCGGCACGGTCTTGGCCGTGTCGGTGACGATGAAGTTGACCTTCAGCCCGTCGCGCTTCACGGTGCCGGCCTGGACCAGACCGCCAACCCGGAAGGTGCGGCTGCTGGGCGCTTCGTGGGCAGCCACCTGCGACGGTGAATAAAAGAACACCATGTTGCTCTGAAAGGCATTCAGCACCAGGGCCACGGTGATGCCCGTGGCGCACAGCAGTACGCCGATCAGGGCCAGGCGTTTTTGGCGTGATTTCATGCATCAACCTCGTTGGATTCCGCTGACCGTGCGGCGTCTTGCATGGCTTGGCTGTGGCGGCGGCGCGCCAGCAACGGCTCCGTCAACATCAACAGCAATGTGACCCCATACGAGCCCCAGACGTAAAAGCCATACCCGCCCATGTGGAAGAACTCTGTTGCGCTGCCCCAGTTCATGGCCGGATTTTCTCGCGTGCGAGTTCAGCCACCCAGCCGGCATGGGCATCGCGCTCCAGGATCTGGGCCCTGGTACGCATGAACACCACCGCAAAGGCGTAGGCCCAGAAGGCCAAGGTCATCAGCAGCATCGCGGTCAGCATGGTGCTGGCCATTTTCGGCGCAGCGGTGACGCTGATGGTGGCGCCTTGGTGCAGGGTGTTCCACCACTTCACCGAGAAGTAGATGATGGGTACGTTGATGCTGCCCACCAGGGCCAGCAAGGCGCCGGCCTGGTCGGCGCGGCGTGTGTCGTCGATGGCGTTGACCAGGGCGATGTACCCCAGGTACAGGAAAAGCAGGATCAGCTCGGTGGTCATGCGGGCGTCCCAGGCCCAATAGACGCCCCAGGTGGGTTTGCCCCACAGGGCCCCGGTCCACAACGCCAGAAAGGTGAACAGGGCTCCGGTCGGCGCGATCGAGCGCGCCACCATGGAGGCCAGCCTTGCGTTGAAGGCCCAGCCGATACCGGCCCAGAAGGCCATCACCAGGTACAGCAGCATCGACATCCAAGCCGCCGGCACATGGATGAAGATGATGCGGTAGACGTCACCCTGCGTGGCATCGGTGGGCGCAACGAAGAAGCCCATGTAAAGGCCCACCGCGGTGAGACCCAGCGCCGCCACCCAGCACAACGGCACCAGCCAACCGGTCAGCGCGTAGAAGCGCGACGGTGCGGCGAAGGTGAAGGCGCGCAGCCTGGGCGCAGGTGCGGTCGGGTTGGCAGCGGTTGGTCCGGGCATGTTGGGGGCGAAATTTGCGGGGCAGTCTAGGTGTTGACGGGCCTGGCGGTGTTTCAGGTCATTCCGTGGAGATGCGCAATGCCGCCGCCGTGGCCAGCGGCGCACCCAGCGTGGTCACGATGAGCAGTGCACCCAGCAATGAAAAGTGCCCCGAAGCCGACATGCCGGCTTCCACCGTGACCACTGCCCCGGCGCCGAAGATCAACGCGGGTGTGGCCAACGGCAGCACGATCAGGATCAGCAGCATGCCACCGCTGCGCAGCCCCAACGTCAGCGCCGCCCCCAGCCCGCCCAGCAGGCTGAGGATGGGCGTGCCCAGCACCAGGCTGAACAGAAGTGCCGCCACCGCCGGGCCCGACATGTTGAACGCCAATCCCGCCAGCGGGGTCGCCACGATCAGCGGCAGCCCCGTCAGCAGCCAGTGGGCGGCACATTTGGCGGAGGCCACGGCGATCGCCGAGCTGGGCGCCAGCAGCATCTGTTCCAAAGAGCCGTCGGCCAGATCGCCGGCGAACAGGCTGCCCACCGACAGCATGGAGGCCAGCAGCGCGCACACCCAGACGATGCCTGGGGCGATCTGACGCAGCGTTTGCGGCTCGGGCCCCACGCCCAGCGGGAACAGGCTGAGCGCGACCAGGAAAAACGCCAGCGGCAGCAGCGCGTCGATGCGCCGGCGCGAAGCGAGCTTGAGGTCGCGCAGCAGCACGCACACGAACACCGAATTCATCGGAGCGCCGCATGGCTTGGGGCAGCGGACTGAGCCGTGGCCGCGGCGCGCGGCGCAAAGGGTTCCAGGTCCAGCACGCGCGGCGTCGGCTGGGTCAGTGACAGCGACTGGTGGCTGGTCAGCAGCACACAGCCGCCGGCGGCGGCATGGTCCGTGATGATGCCGTTCAAGGCCTCGATGCCGTCGCTGTCGAGTGCGTCAAACGGTTCGTCCAGCAGCCACAGCGGCGCTGCGCCGGACAACACCAGCCGCGCCAGTGCCACCCGCCGCCGCTGGCCTTGGCTGAGCGTGCGCACGGGCGCGTGCTGGCCCTGCAGCACGCCCAGGCGCTGCAATGCCTGTTTCAGCGCCGCCGCGTCATGCGGCAGGCCGTGCAGCCGGGCCAGGAAGGCGAGGGACTCGATCGTGGTCAGGTCGTCCTTCAAGGCATTCTGGTGGCCGATGTACACGCACTGCCGCCGGCCCTCGGGCCCGGCCTCGCGCAAGGTTTGGTCCTGGATCCGGATGTCGCCGTCAGCCGGCGTGGAAAGCCCTGCCAGCAGGCGCAGCAGGGTCGTTTTGCCGCGACCGTTGCGCCCTCGCAGCCAGGTCACGCTGCCGCGGGTCAGGGCCAGCTCCAGGCCTTCGAACAGGCGCCGCTCGCCGCGCTCGCCGGCCAGGCCCGTGGCTTGCAGCACGCAGATGGCGGACATGCTAAGGGGCAAGGGCTTGTCGGCAGGCGTTTCGGTATCGGGCAAGGGCAAGGGCAAGGGCAAGGGTGGCGAAACTCGGAGACATGCGGGCTCGGGCGCATGCGTTCATCCCACCTTCACATGCGAGACGCCGCACACAACACGCAAACCGACGGAGTGTATGTTTTACGTTTTGGGTCAGCCTTGTGCATAGGATTTCCAAACGCCATCGTCTCTCGCTGGGTGGCACGGGTGCGGCGCTGATCCGCCCGGCTCGGTCCGCCAAGGGGCAGGGCGCTTGCAGCGCTTCGCTGACAGGTTTCGATTCGCGGCGTAGAGGCAATTCCACGGGTAACAAAGCTGTCCTTCGTCTACTCAAGCGGACGGCCACAAGCGGGTGCTGGTGAAGGACGGCTACACGGCATCTCGCCGGGGTGCCGCTGCTCACTCGAGCATTCGCGATTGAACTCGGGCACTGCCCGACTGCGGTGGGCAACTCCAGATCATCGCGGCGATCTTTGAATCGGCGCTGATGTAGCGCTTCCTGACAGCCGTTCATCCGCACCCGGGTTTGGGGGCGCGGCGCCAGCGCGCGGCCATAAGCAACAACCTGCCTGATGCCGGCCCAGCAGCCCGGCCTGCGGAGAGGAATGCGCCGTGAGTTGCAGGACGCGCTGGACCGCATCTGGCGTGTTCCCGACAGGCCCAAGGCAGGCGGCGCCTGGGGGTTGCTGCGAGCTCGTCTGCTGTCCTTCGGCATGAGCTTCAGCCTGTCGTTTTTGCTGATGGTGTCGCTGGTGCTGAGTGCCGGCATGGCGGCGCTGGGCAAATGGTGGGGGCCTGGTTCACGGGCTTTGAAGTGGTGGTGGAGTCGGTCAATGCCTTGCCCAGCTTCGGCCTGACCGGCGCGGTGTTCGCTTTCATCTACAAATTCATGCCGCGGGTCACTATTCAATGGCGCGACGTGTGGCTTGGGGCTGCGGTCACGACCCTGCTGTTCACGCTGGGCAAGACCTTGATTGGCTATTACGTCGGAAAGACTGGCGTGGCGTCGAGCTTCGGCGCTGCCGGCTCCCTGATCGTGCTCTTGGTCTGGGTTTACTACTCGGCGCAGGTCTCTCTGATGGGCGCGGAGTTCACCTGGGTCTACGCACGTACGTACGGGTTCGATGAAGGGGCAGGTCGCAGAGGGTGTCACCGTGCCCCCCGGCGCATCACAAGACCCAGAGTTGCGGCCTGTTTTGTGAGCATGCAGCATGCCGCGGCAGGGACGGTGGGTAGGCGGTTGGGCCAGCCAAGTCGGACCATAGCCCGGAAAAGGATGCTGTGCTGGCTGGCAGCGTAGTGCTCATGGCTTGTCTGCATCTTTTCCTTTGGCATTTTTCTCGAGCTCTCTGTCCTCGCGCTTGGCCGCTTGCATGCCTTCGGGCTCCAACTGCTCGGCGCTGCGATTGAGCCAAACGAACAGGCCCCAGGCCGCGAGCTTCGCCGCGGCGGCGAGGCCGACGCTCGCTGCATAGGGCAGGTAGCGTGGACTATCCTGCGCGAAGCGGAAAGTCAGCACCACGGTCTCGATCGACAGCGCGACGATCAGCACCACCATGAAGCGCGACAGGAAGCGGCGCACACGTGTGGGCGTGCTTGCCCTGCCACAGCTGCACCGGCAGCCAATCCGATCCGCGCGATGGCGCCCGCGAGAAACAGCAGGCTGATGACGAAGTGACCTGCCGGGAACAGACGAAGGAGGAGCTTCATCATTGCGGGCTAAACCAGCCCGGCGGAAGCCGTCAACAACCTGCCCGTCGCTAACTTTGATCGGAGGCACCGTTTGGTGTTGGCGATGTACCTGGCAGTTTCAACCATACCGCGTCGTTCAGCAGCCGCAGCGGTACCAGCGTGGCCTGGCGTTGCTCCTTCGCGGCAGGGGC
>Ga0105044_10002373_pt1 | contig 25653 bp, 21 predicted proteins | sample MAT01_FD_78092 | JGI IMG/M metagenome (GOLD analysis project Ga0105044, IMG submission 78092) | Freshwater microbial communities from Lake Fryxell liftoff mats and glacier meltwater in Antarctica - MAT-01 | ecosystem: Environmental > Aquatic > Freshwater > Ice > Liftoff microbial mat | place... | reverse complement strand
CTATTGGCTTCAGTGGCGGAGGAGCGTCGAATCCGGATGCCGGCGGCAGCACCCTGACCTCGCCGGATGCCTCGCTCACCGGCTTCGCGCTGGCGGCGTACAACCTCTTGATGCTGCCGTACCTCTGGACCGGGGTGTGGGGCACGTGGGCGCTCGGCTGGTTCGACACCGGTCTGCCAGCGATCGTGCCGTGGGCTGCGGTCGCCGCGTTTATAGTGGTCGCATTCGCCGGTCTCGGCCGGCTCGATTGGCGCAAGGCAGTCAGCGTCAGCGGCGTACTGGTGGTGCTCGTCGTGCTACCCGTCTACGTGCTCACCGTCGGCGGCATGCGGGTCGGTGAGGCCCTTCAGCCCCGATATCTGCTCCCGCTCATTCTGCTGCTGTCGTTGCTGCTCGCGACCATGCCCCGTGGTTCCGAGCTGCGGTTCACGCGGATCCAGACGTTCACCGTGCTCGGCGCGCTCGCGCTAGCGAACCTCGTGTCACTTCAGGTGAACATCCGGCGCTACATCACTGGTGCAGACCAACAGGGGCTCAACCTCGACGCGGGTGCAGAATGGTGGTGGAGCGCATTCCCGGTCGGGCCGAGCGCGATGTGGGTGATCGGTGCCATCGCCTACGTGGGTTTGCTAGCGGTCCTGTGGCCGCAATTGCGGCGCAAGCCATCAGCTCTGATCTAGTTCTTTGTAGAGCCGCGGTGCCTGATTGATCGCCTGAATTGCGGCCGTGAAGTCCACCCCGACCACGTCTAGATACCATTTGAGATTTGGGTAGCGGGGCGTGTTCTCCTCTTCCACGAGACGCAGGGCCTCTTCGCGGGTTATATCGCCTTCGCGCACTTGGTTGCTGCGGAACGTATCATGCTCGGTGAAGCCAGCGATCGTGTAGTACGCGTAGTTGTAAAAGGCTGCCGTGCCGTCTCCGATGCGCCAGGTGGTCTGGGTATCGGGCGCCCGCTCCCAGTCGTACTCGCTGTCGAGGGTGTCTTCAATTTGCTTCTCATCCCATCGCCAGTAGTCGAAGATGTGGAAGTAGTCCGACTTTGTCGTGAAGCTACGGTAGTACTCGCCCAGCAGAGTGTCAGGGATCGAGCGATTGAAGTAGCCGGGGCTTTGCACCATCGCCTTGAAGCGCAGGCTCTGGTAGCGCAGCTGCTTCATTGCACCGTGGCTGTAGACGCGCTCTTCCGCGAAGTCCGGCGGAACGCCGAGAAACCCCGACTTGAAGTGCGTGACTTCGAGCGGGTTGATGCCCCAAAGGTTGAGTGAGACACCCGTCTGTCGCTTCAGTGTCTCGATGTGCCGGAAGAAATGCTTGTCGCCCGCCGTCAGAACGCTGAGCATGCCGAGGTGCGGTGACTTGATCCACGCGTTCAGGTTGCGTCGAATGTAGTCGCGCTTCTTCGTGATGTCGGCAGCGACGATGATGTTCTCGACGCCGAGCTTCGCCGACATGCGGCTGACATTGCGGCGGCCCAGGTCGGTGACCATACCCCAGTCGTAGGTGTAGGTGACCGGCTTCAGTTTGAGCTCGTGGATGATGAGGTGAAGGCCGTACGAGCTGTCGCGACCGCCCGAGAACGGCACAAGGACCTCGTCGCCCGAAGCGCGGCGAAATGGCTTGATGAGCTCGAACAGCTCTTCTTTGGGGCGCGGGTGATTGCGAGGCTTGTAGTTGTGGCAGTAATTGCAGACGCCCTGCTCGTCAAAGGCGATGAAGGGCATCGTCTCGGGCAGGATGCAGCGGGTGCAGCGGCGAAAGTTCGGCTTCGGGTAGACCAGCAAGGCCTCTTCTTCTGCCGAGAAACCTAAGCCCGGAACAAGATTCACCGAGCGGTCTTTCCATTCCGTCACTTCGACGGCTTCCTGTTGCAACGGCACGTCAAGGATCACGGCTTCGTCACGAATCTGGCGGATGTTCTCTGCCCCGATTTGCTCGAGAGGGTAACGCTCAGATGAGAAGAGCAACCCCTCGGACTTGTCGCCGACGTAGAGACTGCCGTTGTTCGAGAACAACAGAACCTTGCCGAGGCGCGGAATCAACGCGGCGCAAGCGACCACGCCCTCGGCGAGACTCAGCACGCGCGCGGCCGCGGTCTCAACGGTGCCGCCCTCTTCGAGGTGTGACGCGATGATGGCCGGAATGATCTCGGTATCGATCTCCAGCTCAGGGCTCTTGCCGAGCACCGACCAGAGCGCTTCATGGTTCACAACGATGCCGTTATGGAGCACGATCACCTGCTCGCGGGAGACGGGCTGGTTATCTGCCGTGCCGTTGGTAACTAGCCGACTGTGCCCGAAGAAGAGGTTTCCGAGCGGCGGGATGCGCATGAGAAGCCGGTCAATCGGGTCATCGGTGCGGTAGGCGTGATACGCAGTGGCGTCGTGAATCACCATTCCACTGGAGTCACGGCCGCGCTGTTGCGCGTGCTTAATGAGAATCTTGGATGACGAGGAGTCAAGGGCCTCCGGGCCGATGAAGCCAAAGATTCCGCACACGTGTTGTTCTCCGTATTCCAGGGGCGGGCTTCGCGCGCATCTGCGTCTCGAAAGTCGGTCAGGTCCCTTAATGATGGCACGTAGCCTGAGTGGGGTCTGACTGCTCGCCATCGCAGAGTCGAGGGCGTGTGGCGTGCAGATAGGCTTGTGCGGTGTCAGAACAGACCTCGCTGCCCTCGAAAAGGGCTCTTGTCATGTGCTATTCGTCGGTCGGAAGTGATGCGCGGGTAGCAAATCAGATTCGGTGGCTTGAGGCCGCTGGCTACCGTGTCGACATCCTGAGTCAAGGGCCGGAGCACACAGACTCGACGGGCCGGGGATTCACCATCGGTCATCCCTCGAGCAGGCTCCAACTGATCATCCATGCACTCCTTCCGCCGCGTCTCAGGTTTCGCGGCGTCGTCGAAAAGTATCTGCCAACCGCAGAGTTGTCGGGTCAGAAGTACGACCTGATCATCGTCAACGACCATCACCTTCTGCCGTGGGTTGTCAAGGCGGTCTCCACATTGGCCAACGGGCCCGTGATCCTCGACCTTCACGAGGTGTATTCGGGCAATGGCACGAGCCTGGTGTACAAGATGCTGATCGCCCCCTACGACGACTGGTTGTTGACCTTCATCACCTCCCCGGTGTTTACAAAGCACCTCACGGTCGCCGAGGGTATTGCCGATCTGTATCGCGATCAATACGGTGTGCCGCGGCCGGGGGTCATCCGCAATGTGGCACCATACGAAGAGCTTGAGCCCTCTGACGTCGACCCCGAGCGGATCATGCTCGTGCACCACGGCTACGCGGCCGTCGAGCGCGGCATCGACATCATGCTCGACGCTGCTTTGCTGCTCGAACCACGGTTCACTCTCGTGCTCATGGTGCTCGGTGATGAGAGCTCGCTCGCTCCGTTGCGGCGGCACCCTGCAATCGCGGCAGGGCGCGCTGAGTTTCGGGAGCCGGTCGGCGTAACTGAAGTTGCTCGGGCTCTGAACGAGTACGACCTTGAGCTGATCTTCTTCCCGCCACGGTTCAAAAACAACATCTTCGCGTTGCCGAACAAGTTCTTCGAGTCGGTGCAGGGCCGACTGGGAGTGGTGATCGGGGAGAGCCCTGAGATCGTCGGATTCGTGCGCGAGCTCGGCCTCGGCATCGTGGTCGAGGGCTGGACGGCTGCCGATCTGGCCCGTGCGCTCAACGCACTGAGCACGGACGACATCGCCGCCCTGAAACAGGCGTCGAGCCGAGCCGCGTCTGACCTGTCGACGCGCGGCGAGGGCCCGCGCTTCCTCGCCGCGGTCGGAGCCTAGACGGTCGCTTTGCCGATCACGCGGTAGGCGACGCCCGGCCACTGGTCAGCTGAAGACACCCGCCGACCATCGATGAAGGCCGTCAGACCCGGTAGGTCGGCAGGGCTGAGCGAACGGTACTCCGCGTGGTCGGCCTGCACGACAACCGCGTCGACCGGCTCGCCTACGTGGTATGGCGCGAAGCCCAGCTTCTCGAGCTCGTCGTCGGTGTACATCGGGTCGTGCACGAGGGCGGTGGCCCCGCGTCTCGTGAGCGCCTCGACGGCGGGGAAGACGCCCGAGAAGGCGGTCTCTTTCACTCCGCCGCGGTACGACGCGCCTAGCACCGCGACCTTCGCACCGGTCAGGTCGCCGTAGGCGCCTTCAAGGAGGCCGATCGTGTAGTCGGGCATGCCTGCATTGGCGGCGCGCGCGGCCGACACGACGGTCGCTTCGGGGTCAGTCCACAGGTAGAGCCGCGGGTAGACGGGGATGCAGTGCCCGCCAACCGCGATGCCCGGCTGGTGAATGTGTGAGTACGGTTGCGAATTCGAGGCCTCGATCACCTGGTATACGTCGATGCCGGCCGTCGAGGCAAACCGGGCGAACTGGTTCGCAAGCCCGATGTTCACGTCGCGATAGGTGGTTTCAGCCAGCTTGGCGAGCTCGGCCGCTTCAGCACTGCCCAGGTCCCAGACGCCATTGCCGCGCGGCAGGTCGGCGCGCTCGTCGAAGTCGAGCACGGCCCGGTAGAACTCCACGGCCTTCGCGGCGCCGCGCTCGGTCAGCCCGCCAACGAGCTTCGGGTACTTGCGCAAGTCGGCGAACACGCGCCCGGTGAGCACGCGCTCAGGCGAGAAGACCAGGTCGAAATCGACACCTTCCGTCAGCCCCGACACCTCTTCGAGCAGCGGCTTCCAGCGCGTCCGCGTCGTACCGACCGGAAGGGTGGTCTCGTACGAGACGAGGGTGCCAGGCGTGAGCACAGCACCGAGTGACCGCGTCGCATCGTCCATCCAGCCGAAGTCGGGCTCGGCGGTCTGCTCATCAACGAAGAGCGGAACCACGAGCACGACCGCGTCAGCGCCGGGCACGGCGTCGGCATAATCGCTCGTCGCGCGCAATGTCCCGGTCGAAACGAGCGCTGAGAGCTTCTCTTGCAGGTGTGCCTCTCCCGGAAAAGGCTCAACGCCTTGGTTCACAAGGTCGACCGTTCGTCGCGACACGTCGACACCGACGACGGTGTGGCCCTTGCTGGCGAACTGCACGGCCAGCGGCAGCCCAATCTTGCCGAGGGCGATGACAGCGATTTTCACGGAGTGCCTCCAGGGTGTGTTGTGCGGGTCAATGCTACGGGCGGATGATCGCGAGACTCTCGTCGACGACCTGCGTCGCGATCGTCGACAGTGAGAAGCGGTTTGCTGACCACAGCGCCAGTTCGGCGCGAGCTGGGGGTTGCAAGGGTGCAACCACGGCCGCGTTCATCGCCGCCGCGACCGCGTGAGCATTGTAGGCGACGGCCACGCCGGCGTGGGGGTGGTCGGATTCGTTCAGAAACTCAACCGTGGGCCCAATGCCAGCGAAGATCACGGGGCATCCGGCGGCAATTGACGAGTAGACCTTGGTCGCAAGGGCGTACTCATTCGCCGCAACGGGTCTCAAGCTGGCAACCGATGCAGTCGCGCCGGCGAGGATCAGCGCGAGGGTCGCGGGCGGGACGGGCGCGTGAAACTCCACCGATCTCTCAATGCAGAGCTCGCGAGCGCGGGCCTGCATTCCGTCGCGCTCCTCGCCATTACCGAAGTACTCGAGCCGAGCTTCAGGGTGCTGTTCAATGACTTCGCTCATCGCGTCTACGAAGATTCCGGCGCCGTGCCATTCAGAGTGTGTTCCGGCGTAGACGAATAGCGGCGGGTCGGCAGGGGGTTGGCCGTCGTAGCTGAAGTGCTTGGTATCGGCCCCGAATCCGATGGGCACTGCGGGTGTTGTGATGCCAAGTGAACGAAAGCGGTCGATGAGCGGCTGGTGCGCGGCGAAGAGTTTCTTTGCTCCCTGCAAGCCCCATACCTCTGCCCGCCGCAGAGTGCCGAGGATGAGCCGATTGCGTGTCACCAGCTCGGCGGCTTCAGTCCAGTAGTCAGCAGCACGGACGACGTACGGCGTGCGCCGTAATGCCGCGATCACGCGCATCACGGCCACTGTGGTCGGGGGCGGCTCGACCACGTATAGATCAGCCTTGCGTGAGAAGAGGAGCCTGAAGGCGAGGGGAATATCGAAGCTCATGTAGCTGAGGTAGCCACGAACGTACTCCTGACGATCGCGCTTGACCGGCGCCCGACGAACGTCGATGCCCGGTGGGTCGTCGATGACGGCACCGCGGGGTGGCCGAGCGGTGAGCACTACCACCTCGAATCCCCGGTCGCGGAACTCTTCGGCCCAGGTGCGAAGAATTCCCGACGCGGCTGAGACCTCAGGCCCGAAGATGCGGGTGGCAATCACCACTCTCATGTGTTGTTGGCGAGAAGACGCGCAACGAGGGCTTGCTGAACAGCGCGGTCAGGCTCGCTGGACAGCGCTCGGGCCGAGCGATCTGCCGCATGCTTAAAGCCGGTGACGTCACCCGCTGTGATTCCCCGCAGCGCCTCGACGAGTGCGTTGGCAGTGGTGCCGGCGGTGATCAGACCGAGGCCGTATTGGCCAATGTGCGCGTCGATTTCGGGCGCTGGCGAGAACACTAGGCCCAGTCGGGCCTGCACGAAGTCGAAGAACTTGTTCGGCAGGTGATACAGGTGACTGAGTGTCTTGAGCGGGTACAGGAACACTCCGAGGTCGTACTGGTTGAGCACGGCCGGCAGCGTCTCAGGAGGAACTGGGGGGTGCACGGTCACCCTTGGTGATGCAGCCGCTCTGGTGCGGATCTCCTCGAGGTGTCCGCCCGGCACCTCAAGAAGGTACAGATCTAACGTGAAGCGTTCACCGAGTCGATCAACTGCCTCAATGAGCTCGAGAATATTGCGCTCGGCATCGGCAGTGCCGCTGTGCACCAAGTGGATGGAGTCGGGGTCGACAGGCGTCGGGGTCGCGTCTCTGAAGTCGGCGGCGTTCCGCACGATCTCGGTCGCCACGCCATAGCGCTCAGCGTAGAGCCCCGCGAGGCCGGCACTGACGCTCGTTACGGCCGCGGTGCGAGGCAGGTACTTCACGCAGAGATGCTGCATGTACGGGCCCACGAGCACGCGCCAGACGAAGACAGTGGCTCTCTCTTCCGCCGCCCACTCGTGCATGTCTGCAAGAACAGGCGCGGTGCCAGCCGCCGCGAAGGCGAGGGGGAGCGCGCGGGCATCGTTGGCCACGACCAAGTCGTATGGGCCAGAGTGCACCGCTTCTTGTCGCACAGCTTTTTCGCCGGGGCTCGTGAGCTCGACCGAGTTATAAAGGTGCAGGCCCAACTTCAGCACTCCGAGGGGGGTCTGCGGCAAGGATGCTGCGCTATCAGGAACCTGGATGTGTTTCGCCACGCCGTCGGGGGAGGGGCCGTATCCCACGGTGGTCACCTGCCCGTGCTGTTGCAAAACTTCGAGCTGACGCAAAACCCGAGAGTCGGCGCGGATCGGGGAGAATGAGACACAGAGGATCCTGCGGAACGGCGTGGGTGACTGGCTCACCAAGCTTCCCCCAAAAGTTGTCGGCGCACGCTCAAGAGTCTACTTGGCCTCGCCAGCGTGGCTCTTTGGGTGCGCCGTCAAACCGTTCCGTCTCCTGTTGGCCCAGCCCGTTCAACTTCCTCATTCTGGACGGTTGCGCTGTTCAGACATTCGAGTGGCGGGTACCGAACGCGACGCGACCGTATCGATGAAGCCCGCCGGTCGAGTTGAACTCCGCTGACCCCGGTACCCGGCTTGGCGACGTGGGCCTTCCGATGTCAACTGCCAGCCCGGGTGTTGGACGTGGGGTTGCTGATCGTCACCTGCCTCTCACCGCGCTCAACTCACCTGACCGAAGCGCCGACGCGGGAATGCTCACATTCGATCTGGAGTGGCCCTTCGTCATCCGATCGACCCGAAACACAGAGATTACGGCCGTACCCGAGGGGACGCTGCGGTGCTCGAGCCACAGAATCGGACGACGATCATCGCGCAGCCACTCGTGTGCGATGAGTTCCGATCCTCCAACAGCAGTTACTTTGGCGTGATGCGTGCAGAAGGAGTTTCGGCCGGGAAACCGACTCCGGCGACTCCTGTGGCAGCGATTTCTGGTGAGTCGCAGGAGAGCATTGGTGCGCAACTCATAGCTCAGCTACTGCGGTTCACGGGTGGCTAAGAGACGGACTCAAATCGGGTCGGCACCGCTGTCAGAGCCCCGCGGAAGCGTGCTTTCCTGTCTGGGTAGCCAAGCGGCTCCACCCAATAAACACGGTTACACTCGAAATGCCTGAGATCTCAGGGCGAATGATCTGGAGTTCCGTTGAGACAACTGTTTTCCCTCTTTCGGGACGTGCTTGCCGTCTTCCCTCCGGGGGGCCGACGCTTTGTTCTGGCGTATGGGTGGCTGCTCGCATCGCTCGCGATTCTTGACGTGGCTGCGCTGGGTTTGCTCGCAGCCCTCATCGGTCCGATTGCCGCTGGTCTCCCGGCGTCGCTGCCAATCGTCGGCGAACTCTCGACCTCGGGGCTGGTGTGGGCTGTGCTCGGTGTCTGCGCACTCATGATTTTAAAGAGCGTCTTTGCCGTCGCGATCACTCTGTGGGGGGTGCGGCGGATCGCCCGCTATGAGGTCGCGGTCGGTGACCGCTTATTTCGCGCGTACATCAATGCTCCATGGTCAAGCCGACTCCGTCGCAATTCGGCAGACATGCTCCAGTTCAGCGACGGCGGAGTCAACGCGACGGTCAACTCTTTTGTGATGCCCGGCGCCACGTTGATCGGTGAGGCGGTCACGCTTTTCGCCGTCATTGCGACTCTCGCGGTCGCGCAACCGATGCTCGCGCTCGTAACACTCCTCTATATGACCGCGCTCGGCGGCTTTTTGCACTTGTGGTCTGCTAATCGGTCGCGAATCGTCGGTGAGACCTATGTGGATGCCGCAGTTCGCACGGGCAGGTTCGTTCTCGAAATCGTCGGCGCGATGAAAGAGGTCACACTCCGAAATAAGGAGAACGAAGTGGCCGTCGTCGTCGAGAAAAGCCGAGCGCGCAAGGCAACCGCCTTGGCAGAGATGGCTTTTCTCCAAGGAGTGCCACGATATGCATTGGAAGCGGGTCTCGTCGGCGGCTTCGTTTTGGTCGGTGGCATCGGCTACTTTTCAGGAGGGATCGAGCCGGCGTTGTCGGCGGTCGCTCTTTTCGGTCTCGCCGGCTTCCGAATCGCGCCGTCCGTAGTTCGAGCGCAAACGGTTATCTCGGGCATGATCTCCAACTCCACGTTCGCTCGGCGTCTTCTCACGGAAATGTCCGACACTGAACGAGCGGCGGTGGAGGCCACGTCAGTGAATACACTCACCGTTCCTCCTGGGGCAGAGCGAATCGTCTTCGACCACGTGAGCTTCCGCTACTCGTCTGGCGACGATCTCGCGATCCGAGATATTTCGTTCGATATCGAGCTGGGCACGACTGTAGCGCTCGTCGGCGAATCCGGTGCGGGCAAGTCGACGATCGTTGATCTGGTGTTGGGTCTCATCGAGCCGAGTGAGGGGCGGGTTGCTCTAGATGACACGCCGCTGGCCGATCTCAAACACGCGTGGCGGGAACGCGTTGCGTACGTGCCTCAAGAGGTGGCTCTCTTCGATGCGACGATCGCTCAAAATGTAGCACTCACTTGGTCTGATGACGCTGACTACGACAAGGTGCGTACGGCCTTGGAACGCGCCCACCTGTGGGATGTCGTCGAGAATCGGTACGGCGGGGTCGACGCGAAGATTGGCGAGCGGGGTCTGGCGCTGTCTGGCGGCCAGCGCCAGCGACTCGGAATCGCCCGCGCCTTGTACAACGACCCACTCGTTCTCGTGATGGATGAGGCGACGAGCGCACTCGATAGCAAGACCGAATCCGCGGTGACTGAATCGATCGCTGAGCTGCAGAGTGACGTGACGGTCATCGTGGTGGCTCATCGTCTTTCGACGATCAAAAACGCTGACCGCATTTTCTTCCTGCGACGTGGGGAGCTTGCCGGTTCCGGCACTTTCGATGAACTTGTCGTTCAGTTCCCCGACTTTGCCGAACAAGCTCAGCTGGCCGGCCTCGCCTAGGCTGTCCGCAATGAGTAAGCATGAGATCAGCCTGGCGCCGACACAAGAGCGACCCTTTCAACGCTGCGTTCGAACGATCATGGACACGACAGACCCTGACATTTGGTTCGACGAAAACGGAGTCTCCTCTCATGCGCTCCGATTCGACACCACGTTCTCTGACGAGGTGCGTCGGGCGCAGGCGGGCGAGCGACTCTCTGAGCTCGGCCATCTTGTTGCGCGAATTAAGAAGTCGGGTGCAGGCAAGCCTTACGACTGTGTGATCGGCATCTCTGGTGGTGTCGACAGCACGTACCTCGCGCTGCAAGCAGTCAAACTGGGGCTGCGACCGCTCGCCGTGCACTTTGACAGCGGATGGAACAGTGAACTCGCCGTAGACAACATTCACAACCTGATCACTCGACTTGGACTAGACCTCTACACCCATGTGGTCGACTGGCGTGAAATGAAGGACCTCCAACTTTCTTTCTTTAAGGCTTCTGTCGCAAATGCCGACACTCCGACCGACCATGCCTTCAGCTGGGTCGCCTATACCCAGGCCTCGAAATACGGAATCAAGTACATTCTTTCCGGAGCGAACTCCGCGAGTGAGTCAGTTCTTCCGGCGGCCTGGGGCTACGACGCCGGAGATGCTACTCACGTAAGAGCGGTGCAAAAGCAATTCGGCTCGGTCAAGCTCAAAACCTACCCGCTCATGGGTCTCGTAAAGCGGAATCTCTGGTACCCAGACGTCCGGCGCATTCAGACAGTGCCTTTATTGAACTTCATGCCGTACATCCACGCAGAAGCGAAGCGGGCCATTGCCAACGAACTCGGCTGGCGTGACTACGGCGGAAAACACTACGAATCGGTCTTCACCCGCTACTTCCAGGGCTACTACTTGCCGCATAAGTTCGGATACGACAAGCGCCTCGCGCACTACTCGTCTCTTATCCTTGCGGGCCAAGTGACTCGCGATGAAGCGCTCGCGCTGATGGAAACGACGAACTACCCGGCAAAACTTCTGCAACAAGACCACGAGTTCATCGCGAAGAAGCTCGGTGTGAGTGTCGGTGAACTCGAAGCGATCTACGCCAAGCCGCCTGTGGATTACACCGCATACCCAAACTCACAGGCTGCGGCCGCGCGTTTATTCGGGTTTACGGCCGCGCTCGGGGGCGTACTCCGCAGGTTGCGAATATTGCGATGACGGTTTCCCTTATCGACTACGGTCTCGGCAATCTCGGATCGGTAGCGAACATGCTCAAGCGCGTTGGAGCCGAGTCCCGGCGAGTCAGGACCCCGGAGGATGTCCTTGGTAGTGAGAGTCTACTTTTGCCAGGTATCGGGGCATTTGACATGGGCGTGAAGTTGCTCGAAGAACGGGGTCTCACGCCGGCGATCAAGGAGTTCGCCAAGTCGGGAAAGCCAATTCTCGGGATCTGCCTCGGGATGCAGATCTTGATGGACTCATCGGAAGAGGGGCAGGCCGCCGGCCTCGGGCTTATTGCTGGCCGTTCCGTGCGGTTCTCCGAAGACACCGGTATCAGGGTGCCTCACATGGGCTGGAATCACGCAGAGCCGGTCAGACAGGACTCGCTCGTCGCCGACCTGCCGAAAGACAGCCGGTTCTATTTCGTGCACAGTTACCGGGTAGTGCCCAAGAACGATGAAGACGTGCTTGCGATAACGCAGTACGGTGTTGCATTTGCCTCCATGATTCGCTCCGGAAATGTCATGGGCGCTCAGTACCACCCCGAGAAGAGTCACGCGTTCGGGATGCGCGTGCTGAGCAACTTTGCCGCGCTATGAGTGTCTTCCCAAGGGTTATACCCGTTCTGCTGGTGAGCGATGGTTATCTTGTGAAGCCTGTCAGATTCCAAGGCGATAAGTACATCGGTGATCCCATCAATGCGGTGCGCATCTTCAATGAGAAGCAGGTTGACGAGCTCATCATTTGCGACATCGATGCGTCGATCAAGGGCACCGGTGTCAACTACACCCTCATCGAAGAGATTGCGAGTGAGGCGTTCATGCCTGTCGGTTACGGGGGCGGGGTCGTGTCAGCAGCTGAAGCGAAGCGCATCACCGGAATCGGAATCGAAAAGGTCATTCTCAACACTGTTGTGATGCAGCGGCCCGAGTCTGTGGCAGAGATCTCAGAAGCGCTCGGCTCGTCGAGCACGGTTGTGAGCGTGGATGTCCGGCGCAAGCTGACAGGCGGGTGGGACACGTTCGCACGCCGAGGTAGCCGCAAGTCGGGCAAGTCGCCGGCCGAGTTCGCCGCTCATGCGCAGCAACTGGGTGCCGGCGAAATTCTTGTGTCGTCGATCGACAGAGAATGCACATTCACGGGCTACGACCTCAAGCTCATTGAGTCGGTCGCGTCTGCTGTCACCGTTCCCATCATTGCTCTCGGTGGCGCTGGCGAGTACAGCCACTTGGCCCCGGCGCTAGAGGCCGGTGCCTCCGCAGTGGCGGCTGGCAGCATGTTCGTGCTCAACGGCAAGCATCGTGCGGTGCTTATCTCGTACCCGACGCCCGTGCAGGTGCGGTCACTCGCGGAACAGAAATGACACTCAAGACTGCGCGCGGGACGCTCGCACTGCTCGAGCTTGAGGACTCTGCGCCCGACGTGTTATTCGCGAGACTGCCGGGTGCGACCGCCCCTTTGTGGCCAGACGTGCGATCGGGGTTCATGTACGCCATGCAGGAGCATGACTTCGGCTCAACCCCCTTGGAGCCGGCGCCAACTGCGCGACTTCAGGCGTGGTTGAGACTGGGGCGGGCCCTCCTGCCGTCCCGATGGGACGCACGTCGGGTGCGGTCGCAGCGATCCGCAGTCTTTCTTGTCAGTGGTGTGACGGTCCATCGGAATGACGGCAAACTTCGCAATTGGCTTGTAAGCGATTTCGTCGATCAGTTCCCGGGGGTGTCGGCCGTCCTGCAGTGGGGCGACGTGGGATCTCCTGAGCCGGCATTCCCACTGACCCGAACACTCGACCCCATGGTGACGCGTGCGGCGGGCTACGCGCGACTATCGCCCAGGAGAGTCGACCCGAGATCGGTGCATCGGCTAATCCGAGAATTCGCCGCCCGGTTGGATGAGCGGATTACTGGCGAACAGATCGACGCGATCGCTTCCAGTGCAGTGTATTCGGCTTCGATCTCAGCCCACGTCGAGTCCCAGTTTTCCCGGGTATTGGACCGCCTGAGCCCACGGGTGGCTGTCATGGAGGATGCTTCGTATGGAGGTCGGGCAGCCCTCGTAACCATCATGAAAGCCAGGGGCATCCTCATCGCTGAACCGCAGCACGGCTGGATCGGGCCGACGCACGGCGCATACAATTTCGGCGCAGCGATGCATGAACCAGAACTCTTCGCGACCCTTCCTGACGAACTACTCACGTTCGGTGAGTACTGGAGTGAAGGCCTCCGGCACCCCGCACGCTTGATCGCGATCGGCAAGCCTCATCTAGAGGCGATGTCGTCCCACGCGCCTAGCTGGCATGAGCGCGAACGCGAGGTCCTGCTCGTGTCCAGCGTCGCCGACCCAGCGGAGATGACCAAATTCGGCTTGGCCCTGCGGTCAGCATTGCCAAAGGAATGGCGCATCCGATTTCGTCCCCATCCATCGGAACGCGCGAGCGTAGAGTCGAGATACGGGGGGATGCTCCGTGATCCCGGGATCGTTCTCGATGAATATAGCGACGTTTACGAATCTTTAGCGGCAGCGCGGGGAGTTGTTGGCGTGGCTAGCACGGTGCTCTTCGAAGCACTCGAGATGGGTTGCCGCGTGTTTGTCAAGGAGAGTCCGTATAGCGAGTACTACACGGGGGAGCTATTTGGGCCTCGCGTCGAAGATGCAAGCGACATCAGGAGAATCGCGCGAATGCTCATTCACAACGAATCTTGGGAGAGCCGTCGTGCGCCGGAGGAAATCTGGAAGCGGAGATCGGCCGAGAACTTTCGGCTCTGGATGGAATCGCGGCTGCATGGGCTGGGGTAACGGGAAAGTTCAACAGCAAGGCCGTCGGCGAGCAGGATTCTTTCGAAGCGCACGGCGCTCCCACGATCTGGCGTTAGGAGCGCGAAGTGGGCTGTGCTATTCGCAAACGCAGGAAGCTATTCATGTTCGGGCTCGCTGACGGGATCTCGGACCCACGTTGGCTAGCGCTGGCAGGCATCTTCGTGATTCGTGGTTAGCTATGCTGGTCGGTGTGAAGAGGATCGACCCGACGCCTCAAGATGAGTCGATTCCGAGTCTGTCGATCGTCATACCGTTCCACAACTCGCAGGCCAACTCTGCCCGGCTGCTCAGCACGCTCAGCGGACTAACGCACTCCTTTCTTGAGGTGATCTGCGTTGACGACGGATCGACCGATGAGACAACGAGAGTCCTTGGTGACTTTGCCGCGGCCTGTCGGTTGCCTGTAAAGATCATTGCGCAACAGAATGGTGGCCCTGGGAAGGCGAGGAACACGGGACTGCGACATGCTCGTGGCGAGTATGTGTGGTTCGTCGATTGCGATGATGACATCCAAGTCGCCGCAATTGATCACTTCAGCGAGCTTCGATCACGAGGGTTTGATTTCATCGACTTCGGCTTGGAAGAAGTGGGGTCTGGAGTTATCAACACCATGGGACTTGCTGAGGGTGCTTACGACGTCTCGAGTGATATGCGCTCTTACCTGGTGGGTAGCTACGGCGCGATTTGGACTAAGGTAACGCGCCGTGAGTTGCTCGTGTCGAATGGAATCTGGTATCCGGAGTTCTGCTTCTACGAAGACAATCTGCTCAGTTCCATTTTGCCTTTTTACGTGAAGCGATTCCATAGGGCGAGCCTTGTGGGGTACCGACACCACCTAGATTTTGAGAGCGTCACTCGGCAGAAACTAGGTCCGCGGTACTTCGATCGACTGCATACCTCGGCATGGGGGTTTGCAGCCGGATGTCAACTTGCGGCTGATCTCCAGGATTTGGTCGCGTTGGAGGATCGGTTTATTGATTTGTTCTTTGTCAAAACGACAAACCAGATTTTCGGGATGCACTATCCGAACACCGGTTTCCTAAACTCGCTAAGAAACGGGCGATTCTTGGAAGCAGCATCGAGGTTTTTCGCTCATGTGGCGTCACTGTGGTACTTGAGAAGCTGGTTGCTTTCAGCGAGAGTGCATCGTTACTACCGCGAGGTCGCGAAGGGGCTCAACGTGCGCCGCAGCCCAATGACACGAGTGACCAGACTTGATAAGCAGGGACGCGCTCCATGGCGCAGTATCTGGATTTCTTCTTATCTCCTCGGGAGTCAGCGGAAGCGTTTTGAAGAGCTTCGAATGACCTCGTGGGGCCTGACTTCCGCGGGTTCTGTCGTCTGGCCGCAACCAAAGCACTCTGGGGCACCTCAGCCTGACTAACTCAAGGCATCGGCGCGTTCACGGCCTCAGACCAACCTTTTGTCGAAGTGCGCGACCTTCGACAACGTCCGAGGCGCTCCGGACTGGTTGTCGGCCTAAATACCATTGAACTGCAGCCGCTCGCCGATGGCACGTTCCGATTTCCCGGCTCAGTCCCTTTCGCGAAAGGGTGCTACGCAGCAGAAGTATAGGGGCGAGAATCCGAACCACCTCGCCCGCTCTCGCACAGTAACGCTAACCGCGGTCTCCAGAGGACCCCGTTGACGGTATCAAGAGCAGAACATCAGCGGACCTTTGAAGTCAGCGCCGCGGCCACGCGGCGACTTCCTAGGCCGTCGAACGTCTCGTTCGCCCGCCGGACGAGCGACTCGCGGAGAGGTGCATTGTCAAGAAGGTCGGCGAGCAACGCGCCCACACTATTCGTGCTCTGAAGAGTGGCATCAATGCCTGTCGCGAGCCCGCGACTCAGGGCGCGGGCGAGCGCGGCCGACTGGTTTCCCACTACCCCAACCAGCACGACTGGGCGCCCCATAGAGCACACGTCCCACGCACTAGTACCGGCGGCGGAGACTACGGCGTCCGCCGCCGCCAGAAGTTTGGGCAAGTCGGGTGTGGGTCCGAGCACTATCGCGTTGGGCATCGCGGCGACTGTTGTGGCTACGCGAGCCACCTGATCGGGGGTAGTCACGGCTATGAACCGAAGATGCGGCAGGGTTGCAGCAATCGAGGCGGCGACCGATGTCATTATTCCCCCTGGATCAGTGCCGCCCATGAACGCAACGACGCGGGAGTCTCGCGCGGGTATTACCCACCCTGACTCGATCCGGTGTCGAGTCACGGCTTCGCGCACGAGAGCGTACTGACTACCAGCGAGTATCCGTCCCGATCCAGCAGGCCAATCGAGTTCCTCGGCGCCAAAGTTGTGATCGAGTAACCATTCGGCGCGGATGCCGCGTGCGGTGTTGTCGACGATTGCCATTGTGGGGATCGAGGCGTTGGCCGTTGCAATGTCATCAGGGTCGATCCAGTAGGAGTCTACGACGAGCCGATCGGCCCCGAGGCTAATGAGATGCTTGACAGGGACCGCGTCGCGCTCGCAAGGAATGCGTGCGATGCCTATGGCCTCAAGATATTGCTCGAGCCAGTCAACACCCTCAATCTCGCCCATGAGGGTCACCTCGTGGCCAGCGGACCGCAGGGCCTCCGCAAGCGTAAGGCATCTCATGACGTGCCCAGTCCCCCGATGCGGACCGGCGTCAGCGCGTAATATTACCTTCATCACCCGTGGTCCGTGCCTATCGTTCGAACTCCGAGGCTACGCCGGGTAAACTGCTAAATCGGCGGTCGTGTATTCGGCTGGGGAATTCGTGGAGGTTGTCATTTCAATCCTAGAGGGATCATCGATCCTGATAACTGGTGGAACCGGTTCCTTCGGCAAAGCACTAATATCCGACCTGCTCGAGAACTTGGATGCGAAGCGGGTAGTCATCTACTCGCGGGACGAGCTAAAGCAGTACGAGGTACGGCAGAGCTTCGCTGATGACCCACGGCTCCGCTGGTTCATCGGCGACATCCGCGACCGCGACAGACTGACGCGTGCTATGCACTCCGTGGACTATGTGGTGCACGCGGCGGCCCTCAAGCAGGTAGACACCGCCGAGTACAACCCATTTGAGTTCGTCCAGACCAATATCGTCGGCTCCCAAAACGTCGTTGAGGCGGCGATCGACGCGGGGGTGAAGAAAGTTGTCGCCCTCTCGACAGACAAGGCGTCGAGCCCCCTCAACATGTACGGCGCGACCAAGCTCGCTGCAGACAAGCTCTTCCAGTCCGCCAACCACTACGCGGCGGGTTACGAGACACGGTTCTCAGTCGTTCGGTACGGTAACGTCATGGGCAGCCGAGGTTCCGTGGTGCCCTTCTTCCGCAAGCTCGCCGGTGAGGGGGCGGTCCTGCCCATCACCGACAGCCGGATGACCCGCTTCTGGATCACGCTTCCCCAGGCCGTGCGTTTCGTGGTGGACTCATTCGACAAGATGCAAGGTGGAGAACTGTACGTACCGCGTATTCCGAGTATGCGGATCATGGACCTCGTTGAAGCGATCGCCCCTGGGTCCCGCACAGTAGAGATCGGCATTCGTCCGGGCGAGAAGCTTCACGAGGAGATGATCAGCCTCGACGACGCGCGCCGCACACTTCTCGTAAGCGGCCGCTACATCGTGCTGCCGACTATAGCGAACTGGGGGTTCACCCCTCCCGCGGGTGACGTGCTGCCGGAAGGATTCATCTACCGCTCAGACACGAACGACCAGTGGCTTGACCCGGCGGCTATCCGGGAGCTGCTCGAGGGTCTCGACCTTTGATCGAGATCCCTTACGGTCAGCAGTCGATCGACGAGGATGATGTTGCGGCCGTGGCCGAAGCCCTGCGCTCTGCCTGGCTGACAACCGGGCCCCGTGTCACAGAATTCGAAGCCGCGATCGCCTCGGCAGCGGGGACTTCTGAGGCTATAGCCGTTAGCAATGGCACCGCGGCGCTGCATGTCGCCTACGCCGCCGCTGGCATCGGAGCGGGCGATGAGGTAATAGTGCCGGCTCTGACATTTGCCGCGACGGCCACAACGGCCCTACAACTCGGTGCGACCATCCGCTTCGCTGACGTTCTAGACGACACCGGCAACATTGACGCGGCCAGCGCCGAATCACTCGGCAACTCCGCAACGCGCGCCGTCGTGGGAGTCGACTATGCCGGGCACCCAATCGATGCGGATGCCATGCGCGATGTCGCGACCCGGCTCGACGTTTTGCTAATTGAGGACGCCGCGCATTCCATCGGTTCGACATGGCGCGGCCTGCCTGTGGGCTCTTTCGCGGACCTAACCACATTCTCTTTCTTTCCCACGAAGAATCTCACGACCGCAGAGGGCGGCGCGGTCGTCGGTCGCGATGCCGCTCTCTTGGCCCGGGCGCGCCGGTTCCGCGCCCACGGCATGGTGCGAGATGTCGAATCCTTGCGTGAGCCCGACGTTGGGCCCTGGCACCAAGAGGTGCAGGAGATCGGCTTGAACTACAGGCTTCCCGATGTCCTGTGCGCCCTAGGGATAAGCCAGCTTACCAAGCTCGCAATATTCAAGGCACAGCGGAACCGGGTGTTCGACCGATATGTGAAGGGCTTCGCCGATGTGGAGGGGCTCCGGTTACCCACGCGCCGCGGTGACGTCGACCCAATGTGGCACCTGTTCCCCATTCGCGTCGAGGCATCCCGGCGCCGCAGCATCTTCGAGAAACTGCGCGACGACGGGATAATCGTGCAGGTCAACTACGTCCCTGTCTACTGGCATCCGTTGTTCGCCGACCTCGGTTACCGGCGCGGTATGTGCCCAGTTGCTGAGAAGTACTACAACGAGGAGATCTCGTTGCCAATGTTCGCAAGCCTCACGGAGTCCGACCAGGACCGCGTGATCGACGCCGTACGGGCTGTGGTGCGATGACTATTGGAGTGCGGAAGCGGATCGGTCCTCTCGTTGTCGCGGAGATGTCAGGGAACCACAATGGGTCTCTGGACCGCGCGTTCGAGATCGTGCGCGCGGCGAGCAACGCTGGCGCGCACGCCATTAAGCTCCAGACGTACACCGCCGACACGATCACCCTCGACGTCGACCTCCCCGCATTCCGCGTCGGCGACGATCACGCGTTGTGGGGCTCACGCCGTCTGTACGACCTTTACAAGGAGGCGCACACACCGTGGGAGTGGCACAAGCCCCTCTTCGACCTTGCAAACGAGCTAGGGATCATCGCCTTCAGCTCACCTTTCGACGAGACCGCGGTGGACTTTCTCGAAAGCCTCGACGTTCCGTTGTACAAGATCGCCTCGCTCGAGATCGTAGATCTTCCCCTGATCCGCTTGGTCGCCGCAACTGGAAAGCCCATGATTGTGTCGACTGGCACTGCCTCGCTAGTCGAGGTCTCAATGGCCGTGGATGCGGCGAGGGATGGAGGCTGCATTGATCTCACCCTCCTCGTTTGCACAAGTTCCTACCCTGCCGATGCCGGCGATGCCAATATCCGTCGGATTCCTGCGCTCGCGGACCTGTTCGGCGTAAGTGTCGGCTTCTCCGACCATGCGCCCGGGGTCGGAGTGGCTGCAGCCGCTTCTGCACTCGGCGCGTCGGTCATTGAGAAGCACCTCACGCTTGATCGCTCTGATGGCGGCGTGGACTCGGAATTCTCTCTTGAGCCCGCTGATTTTCGCCGGCTTGTTGATGCCTGCGCGGACGCTGCGGCCGCGCTTGGTAGCGCCGATGTATGGTCGAACAGCGCAGAAGCAGAATCCCGCCGACTCCGCCCGTCGCTATGGGTAACCGCGAAGGTACAGGCTGGCGATCTAGTCACACACGATAACGTGCGAAGCGTTCGCCCTAGCGGGGGACTCCCTCCCGCGGCGCTCAACAGCGTAATCGGTCGCCACTTCTCCCTAGACGCCGAGCCCGGCACGCCGATTAGCTGGGGAATCCTGGGCTGACACGACCCTCAGGTCCGAAGGGTAACGACGTCACCGATCGCGGACACTCTGACGAACCCCTCACCCTCGAAGATACTAATGCTCGGTCCGTTGTTGGCGCGCACTTGCGCAGTGAACTCCTCGCAGAGGCGGTTCATGCGCACTAGTTCGATCGCATCGCGCAGTAATACCCGCCCAACACCGCGGCCGCGCCACTCAGGGGCAACCGTAATGCTGACCATCGCAGCCTTGGTGTGGCCGAAATCGAAGCGAACCATGCCAACTTTAGTCTGGCTCTCGTCTGTTGCGACGAGGATGAGTCGCTTCGAGTTCCGCAGAGATGCGGCAAGCCAGCGCCGGTGATCCGCCCAAGTCACGTGCCGAGTGTCCAGTGAGGCAGCCCGGGTGGCCGCGTCGTTACGCCACTCCCAGAGGTTGCTACTGTCGCTTTCATCGGCCGGGCGAAGGGTGACCATACATCAATGTTATGGCCTATGGCGGGTATCCTTGGGGTGTGGCCCTCGCGATACTCCAGGCCCGGACAGGCTCGACACGTCTTCCGGGAAAGGTGCTGTCCCCCATTCTTGGACGTCCGCTGCTTCTCCGGCTCATCGATCGGGTCAGCTCGGCTAGGTCTCTTGACGGTCTCGTCGTCGCTACCACAGTCGACGAGGGTGATGATGGCCTCGCCTCACTTCTTGCCAGCGAAGGCGTTGAAGTGCGGCGTGGTTCCGTTGACGACGTGCTGGCACGGTTCCTCCAGGTGATTGACGAGTTCGAGCCGCGCACAATAGTGCGGCTCACTGGCGATAATCCTCTGGTCGACGGGGCAACAATCGAAAGGGCCGTAGCGAAGCATCTGGAGGCAGGCGTTGAGTACACGAGCAATGGACTCTCTCACAGGTTTCCGCATGGTCTAAACGTGGAGGTCGTCGAGGCGTCGGCCCTGCGAAGGCTCGCGACCCTGCAGCTGACCGCCGCGGAGCGCGAGCATGTGACGCTCGGGATTGTCACCCGCCCCAAGCTGTTCACCCGGGCCGCCGTCACGCAGGACATGGACCGCTCCGAACTCCGATGGACGGTTGACCTGCCAGAGGACCTCGCTTGGGCTCGTAAGGTATTTGAACATCTTTATCCGTCCGATCCGGATTTTGGCCAAGAGGAGGTCGTCGGCCTGATCGAACGTATCCCCGCCCTGCGTCGAACGATGCGGGATGGGGGATGACGGCCAGAATCATTCTCGGCACTGCCCAGTTCGGCACTGCTTACGGAATCACGAACGAAGCGGGTCGCCTCGCGGACGAGGTCGTCGAGGATGTGATCCGCGCATCGATCAGGCTGGGAGTAGTCACCCTGGACACTGCGTTCGCCTACGGAGATGCCGAAGTGCGCGTGGGCGACGCCGTCAAGCGCCTGGGTGGGCGGTTCCGCGCGATAACCAAGTTTTCGCTCTTGGACGTTAAGACCGACGGTCTCGGGGCGTTCCTGTGGAACTCGCGGCAACGTCTGCGGTGCGACCGGCTCGATATTCTGCTCCACCGACCGGCTGACATCGCAGAAATCGGGTTCGGCGCAATCCTTGACGAGCTCCGAACGGCGCGGGCGGGTGGCGTTGTGACATCGTTTGGAGCCAGCGTCTATGACGCCACCGAGCTGGAGGTAGTCGTTGAGGCTATGCCCGACCTCGATCTGGTGCAGGTGCCGGGAAGCATCGTTGACCGGAGAATGCTCGATCTGCCGCTCCTCGCAGAGCTCGCGGAGCGTGGCGTGGAGGTTCACGTGAGGAGCTTGTTCCTGCAGGGGTTGTTACTCGCGTCTCCTGGAACGCTGGCGCCCCAGTTCGAGGCGCTAGAGCCCGTGCTCTCGGAGATCGACGACTACGCGGCCCGGCTCTCGACGAGCAGGATCGCCGTCCTAGTTGGTGCGGTGCTAGGCAACCCTGTCGTCGGTGGAATCGTTGTTGGCACCACATCGGCGGAGGAGCTTCGGGAGATTGTCAACGCTGCGGCGACTGAAATACGCCCGAACATGCGGTTGCGGATGTTTCCGGAGGCCCTGCTCGATCCAAGGCGCTGGGTCCGCTGAGGCGGCCTACCAAGCCGTCCAGCCACCGTCAACAACGAGGTTCGAACCCGTGACGAAGGACGATGCATCTGACGCGAGGAACACGACTGCGCCCTCGATCTCCCGAGGCTCACCCAGCCGCCCGAGTGGCACACGCTGCGCCAGCCGGCGCATGAACTCGTCGTTGTCGCGAACTGCTGGCCCCGGGAACGGCCCGGGACTGACCGCGTTCACGCGAATGCCGCGCGGGGCGAGTTGCACCGCTTGGTAGCGAACGAGCTGAAGAACCCCGGCCTTGGCAAAGCCGTAGTCTGGCGGGTTGACGGCTAACGCGCTCGGGTAAGCCCTTGGGTCAGGAGCCACCATGCCGTACATGCTTGAAAGCTGAACTATGCTGCCGCCCTGTTCCATGGCGCGGCCTGCTTCGCGACCGACGAGGAAAGCACCGGTCCCAGTAACCCGGAGCCCGGCCTCCCACTGTTTAGGGGTCATGTCGTCGAAGCTCGCGCCCGTGGACAAGTAGGAGAAGTTGACACAGACGTCGAGACGTCCGTGGGATTTCTTTATCTTTGCCACTGCCGCGGTTACCGAGTCTGCTTCCCCGGCATCGACCGTGAGACTCTCTGCCGACAGCCCTTCGTCGCGGAGGGAATCGGCGAATTCTTCGGCGCGGTTTGCGTCACGCCCGGAGACCACAACGTGGGCCCCGTGCTGCGCCAGCGCCCGAGACGCCGCAGCGCCCAGCAGCCCGGCGCCTCCGACCACCCAAGCCGTCCGCCCCACGAGACCAAAGCGCTCCCGCGCCGAAGAGTGCATGAGTTGATCGTAGTACGCAGGCTGGCTACTCAAGCCGGTGGTCAAGTCCATCTGCGACCATTCGCTCGGCGATCCTAACGACGCGAGCGCCCTCAGCGAAGGTCACGATGCCCTTCGGCTCGCAGTCCAACACTGAGTCTCGGAACGCCTCGTGCTCGGCGAGCATGGGCTCCTTGCGGTCGAGCGCGAACCGCGTCATGTTGCCTTCGGTGACGCCGCGGAACTCACCCGGATCCCAGTCGACCTGAATCCGCCCGTTCTCGTAGTAGGTGAGATCGGCTGTGAGGGTGTCGGCGACGAGGATCCCTCTCTCGCCGGTGACGATGGTGACGCGCTCCTTGAACGGCGTGAGCCAGTTGACGACGTGCGACGTGATCGTTCCACCCGAGAGCGTACCGACGGCCACAACCATGTCTTCGTGGGGGCGACCGCTGCGGTGGGTGGTGCGGGCGTTAACGGAGACGTACTCCTGTTGCGCCACCCACGCGGTCAGATCGATGTCGTGGGTCGCGAGATCCTTGATCACGCCGACATCCGCGATTCGACCCGGGAATGGCCCTTGGCGCCGGGTGGCGATCTGGTAGATCTCGCCGAGCAGACCGTCCTCGATGCGCTGTCTGGCTGCCTGCAGTGCCGGGTTATACCGTTCGATGTGCCCAACGCCGCCCACCAGACCGCGCGACGCGAACAGGTCCCGCAGGGTTGCAGCATCCTCAGCAGTCGAGGCGACCGGCTTCTCAATGAGAGCGTGGATGCCCGCCTCGGCGAGCCGCGTTCCCATCTCAAGGTGGTAGATCGTCGGCGCTGCAACTACCGCATAGTCCAGACCGAGCTTGAGAAAGTCATCAAGATCGCGGATGACCGGCTGATCGTGCACATGATCTGGCACATTCGGCGCCGGATCAAAAACGCCGACGAACTCGACACCTTCGAGCCCTGCGAGAACCCGGGCGTGGTTGCTCCCCATCACACCCAAGCCAAGCAAACCTGCTCGCAGGGTCATTAGCTGCCAGCCTTGGCCACCGCGTTGACCGCCTCAACGATCGCTTCGAGTTGGCGCTGTGTCAGCGAGGGATAGACCGGAAGCGACAGTACCTGCGCCGCAGCCACTTCAGTGGTCGGTAGGTCGAGTTCGAGCTTGAACGATGGCAACCGGTGAATCGGAGTCGGGTAGTACACGCCGCTGCCAACGCCGCGCTTGCCGAGTTCGGCGGCAAAGGCGTCGCGGTCGTGATCGACGACGCGCACCGTGTACTGGTGAAAGACGTGCACTGCACCATCGGCGATCGGCGGTGCCACGACCCCGCGCAGGTTGGCGGACAGGAAGGCGGCGTTCTTCTGTCGTTTCGCCGTCCAGCCGGCAAGCTTCGTCAGCTGCACTCGACCGATTGCCGCGTGGATGTCGGTCATTCGGGTGTTGAAGCCGATGACCTCGTTCTCGTAGCGGCGTTCCATGCCCTGATTGCGCAGCACGCGAACGGCCCGAGCGACCTCGGCGGAGGGAGTTGTGACCATGCCGCCCTCACCCGATGTCATGTTCTTGGTCGGGTAGAACGAGAATGACGCGGCGATGCCCCACGCGCCGATCGGCACACCGTCGACGGAAGCGAGGTGGGCCTGGGCGGCGTCTTCGAGCAGGAGCAGACCGTGCTTCTCGGCGATCGCCGAAATAGCGCGCAGGTCTGCGGGATGCCCGTACAGGTGCACAGGCATGATCGCTTTCGTACGCGGCGTGATGGCCGCTTCGATGGCTGCCGGGTCGGCATTGAAGTGGTCGAGTTCGACGTCGACGAATACTGGCGTGGCACCGGTAAGAGCGACAGAGTTCGCGGTCGCGGCAAAGCTGAACGAGGGCACGATGACCTCGTCGCCCGGGCCGATACCGACCGCGAGCATTGACATGTGCAAGGCAGAAGTACCGGAGTTCAGCGCCACCGACTCGCGGCCGGCCACGTGGGCTGAGAACTCTTTCTCGAATGCCGCCACCTCTGGCCCTTGGGCGAGCATGCCAGAGCGCATCACTCGGTTGACGGCCCTCCGCTCGCGGAATCCGATCTCGGGCTTTGCGGCGGGAATCATCTAGTCAACCTCAATCAGTTCGTGCTCGTGTGTCTGTCGGTAGCGCTCGCCCGATACCGGGCAGCTCCACAGGGTGGGGTCCTTTGGGTCGACGGTAAGTGGATGCCCCGACTTGCCGACCCATCCGATCCGGCGAGCGGGGCTGCCGACTACGAGGGCGAAATCGGGCACATCCTTCACGACGACAGCGCCTGAGCCAACGAGCGCCCAGCGCCCAATGACGATCGGCGCGACGCACGTTGCGCTGGCGCCGATCGACGCGCCCTCGCGAATGTCAACGCCAACCGGATGCCAGTCATCCGCCGACTTTGCGGTGCCGTCCGCGTTGATCGCGCGCGGAAAGTGATCGTTCGTGAGTACGACCGCTGGCCCGATAAAGACGCCGTTTGCAAGCTTCGCTGGTTCGTACACCAGCGCATAGTTCTGAATTTTGCAGTTGTCACCGACCTCGACGGCTGTGCCGACGTAAGCGCCTCGGCCGACGATGACGTTTTGCCCGATTTTGGCGTTCTCGCGCACTTGTGCGTAGTGCCAGATCTTCGAGCCTGCGGCAACGGAGGCGCTCTCAGCAACATCAGCCGTCTCGTGGACGAATCCGATCTGAGCTGTCATAGGGTCTCCGTGCGAGAAGGTGTAGGCAGTCGATCGAGCGACTGCTTGGTCCGTGCGAGCGGTCACCGAACTGAAGAGCAGAAGCCGCCAAGCGACTCTACCGCAGCGAAACCCGGAGCCGATTCGAGCCGAGCTGGACTGTGTGGCTGCTGGCCGGTTGGTACCGTAGGT
>Ga0105044_10002371_pt1 | contig 25657 bp, 25 predicted proteins | sample MAT01_FD_78092 | JGI IMG/M metagenome (GOLD analysis project Ga0105044, IMG submission 78092) | Freshwater microbial communities from Lake Fryxell liftoff mats and glacier meltwater in Antarctica - MAT-01 | ecosystem: Environmental > Aquatic > Freshwater > Ice > Liftoff microbial mat | place... | reverse complement strand
CTCTGCGTATTTTCAGCGAATAGGCTTCGTCGCGCGAGTCGACCTATGACGCGGCGCAGGGCGAAAGTCGCGCCGTAGACGCGAGAGTGCCGACGCGCACGAATCGGAGCTGATGATGGTCGTCGCAGTCTCCGCCGAGCGGTCTAGAAGTGTAAGGGGTTGGGGGAAGGCGACCGAACCAACGGGAAGCAGTACGGGGGGAAGCAAATCACATGCACACCGAGCACGAGATGAAGGAAGCTCCTATCGAATGGCCCTCCCCGGAGTGGGGGCTGGAGTGGGCGCGTCAAGCGACCGAGACCACGATGGAGGGAGCACTCGCCTACGCGAGGACGCGCTTGGCCGGGCTCGCCGGGCTGACGTGCGGATTGACGTCGCAGGACTTGGTGCATGAGGCAATCGTCGCGACGTGCGACGGTGTGATCCGGTGGCGACCTGATCGCGTCTCGCTGTGCGCTCACCTGTGCGATCGAGTGAGGGTGATGCTTCGGCGTATGAGACGAGACGCCTCCCGCGCGGTGCAACTCGATCACCTGTCGCCGGACGATGACGACGGGACGGTGATCGAGGAGGTCGGGCTCGCGTACACCCCCGACGTCGGCCATGCGGTTGACGTGCGAGCGGCGGCGCGCTCGATCGAGGCCGCGCTGTGGCGGCTCGCGAGCGGCGATCAACCGGCGCTCGCATTCATGAACGCCATCGCCGGTGGTGCGGACGATGATCAGGATATCGCAACCGTTGCAGGGCTTTCTGTCGGCGAGGTGAGAGCGGCGCGGCGGCGCCTGCGGCGCCTGGTGCGCACACTGCCGGCCGCGCTTCGGCAGGACGCGAGGAGCCTCATGACATGACGGCGAAACCACCAGTATCGCAAGACAATGAGGGGGAGCAGGAGGACGATGACCCATCGGTCCGACTCCTGGACGCGCTTGCCGAGGACGCCGCGCTCGATGCCGCCGCGAACCCGGGGCCGCCAAGTGACGCCGCGCGCGCGTTGTCACGCTTCGCGCGGGCGCGATTCCTCGGGCGCGATGTCGGCCGAGAAGACGGAGCGGTTCAGTCGCTCGGCAGTGAGAACGGCGAGCTAGACACCGCACGGATCACCGCCATGGACCGTGCGCAGCTCGTCGATGCTCTGTCGCGGTTGCGGGACTCGCGGGGCGAACCGGGCGAGGCCAGCGACGAAGAGGCCACGGACGAACAGCTCCGCGGCGCTGTGCGCTCGTTACGTCCGAGCCCAGCGGGCCGTCCGTAGAGCTGTGGTCGATGGGGCGCGGGTGGGCAAAGCGCATCTCGTTCTCACGCGCCACCCGCTGCCGCGTCAGGCCGCGACTCAGCCAAGCTGGCAACTGGCGCGGTGCCCACTTGCTGCCCGCTCCATGCTGGTGCAGCCTACCAAGGTGAGTCGCGGGCCAGCCATGCCGAAGGCCATGAAGCGTTTACTCCGCTTGCGCATGTCGCCCGATAGCTCGCCGAGCCAGCCTGAGCCGGCCGGATGGACTCGGGACCGCGTCATCGAGGCGTTGCGTGCCCACGTGGTCGGTGGTGGGCGCCCAGCCGCCGCGGAACTGCGCCGAGTGAGCCGAGCGCTGTACGCCGCGATCGTAGAGTTCGGCGGCGTGGAGCAAGTGCGACAATGGGCTGGTCTTGATCTGGTGTTGCCACCGCGGGATCCCCAGAGACGCCGCTACCCACGGCTCGGCGAGGTGTGGCTGCAGGGTGCGCGCGGAGGCCGTTACGCCGTCGAGCGCCTCGCCCGTGCTGTGGGGTTCCGCGTGCTGCACCAATCTGCGGAGGGGCGGTTGTGGATCACGGTGTTGGTGGCCCAAGAACCACTGGTTGTTCCGCTCTATGTGACGCGGACCGAGTTAGAAAACAAGATTGGCCACAGGGCTGGCGCCTATCATCTCGTGCCGGTTGACGAGCACGGGGAGCGGGTCGGCGATCCGCCGCAGATTGTGTTCGTGCCCGATCCGCGCCTCCCTGGTCAGCCGGGCCCCGGCGCCCCACGCCGTGACTCACCTCCGTAGGACGGCGGTTTCGAACGGCGGAGCACCCTCATCGCCACGGCCTCATGCGAGGTTGCCAATACTTCCGCCCGTCAGGGGTCCGGCTATGTACAATGTGAACATGGGCGGGCACTTGCGTACGGTTCGGCAACTTCATGCCGACATGATCGATACACAAGGCTCAGTGCCAAGAACCGCGGGGGCCCATGATGCCCGAGACCGTCGAGCGGATGCCGCGGCCGGCGTCTGCGCCATGCGTGCTGTCAACCACCGCTGCCGAAACCATATGATGCACCCGTGCCGGACTACCTATGAGTGCTGACCGCGACCAATCTAGCCCCTCTCACCCCGACCCGATGCGCGTGGCACCCACTGCGGGCTCGAGCAGCGCAGGTCCGCACTGGCAGCACCGCGACACTGTGGAGCCGATCCAGTATCAGAAATGGTGCGACGTGCAGCTCGCTGCACTGAACGCCGAACCACTGGAGGTTCAGCGTCACGCGGCCGACGGGGTCGCGGGTACCGGGACCTCGCTGCCCCACCAGGATGCGATCCAGTCGTCGTTCGGCCACCACGACATCGGCGGCGTCCAAGCCCATGTTGGCGGACCAGCGGCCGGCGCCGCGGCCGCGATGGGAGCGGAAGCCTACGCCACCGGCAATCAGGTCGCGTTCACGTCCGCACCCGACCTCCATCTCGCGGCTCATGAAGCCGCCCACGTAGTCCAGCAGCGCAGCGGTGTTCAGCTCAAGGGTGGAATTGGTACGGTTGGCGACGCCTACGAGCAGCATGCTGATGCCGTGGCAGACGCGGTGGTCCGCGGTGAGTCCGCGGCCGCGATCCTGGATCAAGCGCCGAGCGGTAGCCCAGCCATGGACATGTCGGTCCAGCGACAGGCTGCGCCTGGCGCGGCGCAAGCGGCATCGGCTCAAGTCGACCTCACGGTGAAGTGGCACGGCAAGCTCGGAGGTGACCTGTCCGCTCGCGTTGGGATCCGTGGTCGCGCCGACAAGAAGTCGCCGTGGGCGGCCGTGCACACTGAGGTCGTCGCTGATCCTGACGGGGTGGCCGGTGCCAGGAGTCAAGTGCTGTCACACACGTTTCAGGTCGCGCGATACGCGGAGTACGAGGTCACGGTCGTCCCGACGCCAGTCGATCCGGATGATCGCTACAGGAACACCAAGACCGAAGCCAAAGTCGGGGCGAGCTCATCGAACTCAAGCGTCGACGTCTCCCTGACGATCCAACGCGAAAACGACAAGAACGTCGACGACATCTGGCAGGATAGGCGGATCGACCCGGCAAGGGCAGAGGACATGCTCTCCGTTCCTCTGTTCGGTGGTCGGGTGCAGGTCAATCGTGCGGCGAAATCGCGCGTCGACGCCACACAGGCATCCTTCCTTGCCCTGCCGGCTGAGACGCAGGCCGCGATTGTGGATTCTCTCTACGTCGTGGGTGGCTACAACAAGCGCCTGACAAGCGAGGGGTTCTACAGCAACCACTCCATCGGTTCGGCCATCGACGTCAACTACAACAAAGGCACGAAGCAAGCGCACCATTTCGAGCAGACGGACATGGCGCTCCTCACCAAGCTCGTGGAGCCGGTGGTTCGGACGGACCCCTCATTCGCCGGGTTTCAGATCAGTGGGCGACACGGCGCGAAGGGCGTCGACCAGCTGCGAGCGGCCCAGGTCTTCAGCGAACGATTCCCTCGGTACCTTGCGCAGCTGTTCGATCGGGCCAACGATGTCCAGCGCTTCGATGAGATCGACACAGCGGATCGAGGCCTCATCACCCCACCGAAGGAGGTGCTTCGCGAGATGCACGCTTTCCAGATGTTCGACGCGATCACACCAGCCGACTTCACTGCCGCGATCGCGACCGCGAAGTCGTCTCACAACAGCTCAAAGGCGACGCAACTCGAGCTCGTTCGGAACAACTGGAACCCTCTACAGGCGTGGCTGTTCGGTGCGCTCGGCAACCCCGATGCGAAAGCCAAGGGCATGATCCCGATTCGGGAGGACGTCTTGAGACTGTTCCTCGACGCCGGGTGGAGCTGGGGGGGAGACTGGGACTCGGAAAAGGACTACATGCACTTTGATGATCCCACCGTCGAAGCTGCGGTCAGACAACGGCCGGCCGCTGCGCCGGCGACTGGCGGCGGAAGTGGACACCCGTGAAGGGTTTCGGCGTTGCGAAGCTGCTTGCGATAGGCGCGCTCCTCGGCAGCTGCAAGACGGCGACCGCGCCTGTCGGCAAGGCCAACGGCGGTGACGCGGTTCCCCTCGCACCACGCCAGGCGACCGCGATCGTTGCCGGCGCGCAACACACGTGTGTCCTGTTCAACGACGGGGCCGTGCGCTGCTGGGGCGTCGGTGCCGACGGTCGCCTGGGTTCGGGCTCGTCCGCGAGCGTCGGGGATACCAAGACGCCGCGTGACGGCAAGGACGTCGGGCTTGGTGGCAAGGCGACCGCGCTTGCCGCAGGCGCGGGCCACAGCTGCGCCCTGTTGGAAAGTGGCGCAGTCCGTTGCTGGGGCGACGGGAGCTTCGGGCAGCTGGGCCACGGCACGAAGGACGATCTCGGCGACGATGAGGAGCCCGCGACAGCGGGTGACGTCCCGCTCGGCGAGCGCGCCACGGCGATCGCTGCTGGCGACAAGCACAGCTGTGCGTTGCTGGCCTCGGGGACGGTTCGCTGCTGGGGCAGCAACGACTTCCGACAGCTCGGAACGACTGCCCGGGTGGGCGGCAGCGATCAGCTCGGACCCATCGCGGCGATGACCTTCGATCGGCCGGTGCTCGCGCTCGCGGCGTACCGGGCTTCGACGTGCGTGGTGCTCGACGGCGGCGCGGTGCGGTGCTGGGGCGCGGTCGATGGCGGATGGGGGAAGGCGACGATCGATGTCGATCTCGGCACCGCGGCCAGCGCGCTTGCCCCAGGCCCTGGTTACGGACGTGGATGCGCGATCACGGCCAGCGGTGCCGCTCGATGCTGGGGCTTCGCGCTTGGCATCGATCTTTCTGGTCTTGGCTTCCCGGGTGAAACCACCGTCGCGCCGATTCCCGAGACCGGCCACCCGACTGTGGCGGAGGTCGGCGACCTGCCGATCGCCGACAAGATCACGCGGCTCGGGCTCAGTGAGCACAACGCCTGCGCGCTCCGGGTCGATGGCACGTTGGTGTGTTGGGGCGACGCGAGCGAGATCTTCGACGACTCCTGGGTGCTCAGCGATACCGTCGCCACGGCGGTCCAGCTTGGCGCAACGCCAGTCGCGTTCGCCATGGGCGGGAACCACGTCTGCGTGTTGCTGGACACCGGCGGCGTCCGCTGCTGGGGCCGCGGCGCCGGCGGGGTACTTGGCCAGGGCAACGTGGATGACGTCGGCCCACCACGATCGCCTCTACCGACCATCGAGGTACCGATGTAGTCGCGCCGGCTGGGCACAAGTGGGCTCGCGAGCGTCGGCCGCTCGGCGGTGAGCCGCGCGACCCGCCGGCTGGAGGTCGAGGCGCGGCGCAAAGAGCCGAGCACAATGCCCATCTGAGCCTCCTGCGAACAAGCCCGCGCGATCGATAGCAACGGGGGCGTGCCGCCGATCGAGACGCCCATCGAGGCACTTGCGGCGCCGCCCGACAACGATGGCGGCGGCAGTGGGCGCGTGCCCGACTTCGGTATCGATCTGCCAAGCGGCATGCCCGACTGGCCGTTCCAGGCAACGGCTCGTAGGCCCACGAACCGGCTAATGTCGCGACGTCAGCTCCGCATGTTCCAAGTCGCCCGCGGCGACCAGCTCTTCGCGCCGCTTCGTCGCGGCCGCCTTGGCCGCGGCGATCGTATCGAGCTCGTCGCCGCTGACCACTCGCTCGCTGGGCGGCTCAAACAGCTCGACGTCGCTGGTCAGTCCCGGCGCGTCGAGGGGGGCGCGAGCCAGCTTGAGCGAGCCAGCGCGGCGGTTCTCGAACCACCAGTCCCACCGAAACGTAGTGGTTGCGAGCGCCTGCGCAATCGAGAGCGTCGCTTCGCGCGTCACGGACAGGTTGCCGGGGCCGAACATGGAAGCGAGCAGCGTGTCGATGGCCTGCTCGACGTGCGCTTGGATGCGAGGGGCACGTCGCAGCCACCGCAGCGGAGGCACTCGTTCGAACCACGTGACATGGTTCCTTGCGACGAACTGCAGCCGACCGATCAGTCGGATCATCGATGCCCCGGCGGTGCTGCCGATCTCCGCAGTTCCCGAGCCGTACGTGAAAGCGCGAAGCCGCGGCATGGAGCGTTCGAGGTCGCGGAGGGGCGGTCCGGCGGGCGCCGCGACAACAGCGAGCTCGTTGGCCAAGTCCACCAGCAGCGAGTCTGCGATCTGATCAATGACGTGCGCTTCGGCGCCAGGGTTGGCCAACGTCCAGCGCAGGCGTTCGAGCTGCTCGCCGAAGTCGAACATGGCGAGGATCGCGACGGTGGCCGCAGCGCTTCGCACGTACCCGGCGTCGTGAACGGTCGCGTCGTCCACGGCGGCATGGACAATGGATCCCGCCGTTGCATCGAGAGTTCTCATCGTCTCCAGCGTCCCAACCCGCCACTTCTTGCCCCAAACCGACGACGACGTCAGCTCCGGCGTAAACCGATGCACGACCAGATGGCGCTCGGCCGGTAGTGCGTCGCGGAGGTGTCGACTGAGCCGCAGCGCTTGGCGCTCAAGCCAGTCGCCACTCGGTCGCTTCCACCGCCGGAGCCAGTACCGCCGGTACACCGGCGTGAGCGTCCGTGGCACCTCACGCAGAGCCTTCACGGCCGCCGCCGCGTCTTCGACAAGGGCGGGCGCGATGGACATCGCGCGCGCGTTTGCACCGGGAATCAGCAGCTCCCGCATCGCGGGCCCTCGCCCGATGAACGCGATGTCGAGGCCCGCGGCGCCAACGCAGAGCGCTTGGTCGCTGCATAGAAAAGCGTGTGGATGCACGCGTCCGTCGGGGCCATCGATCTCGTTGTCGAGGACCACCATCGCTTTCCCCGCGAACCAATCGGCGAGCGACTTCCCGTCGTCGAGGGGGCGCTCGAGGTCAAGGTGCCGGCCACGCGATAGGTCCCACACCGCGAGTCGGGCCATGAGTCGAGCGGCCATGCCCTCCCACGCGGCGAGCTCGTCACGCGTCGTTCGGTGATTCACGACCAGGAGGACGTCGGCGTCGTCCGGCACGAATCGTCGGGCAACGCGCACGTCGAAGGCGCGAAGATGGATGGGGCGGGGACGGTCCGGCGCATCAAGCGGGCCGAGCTCGAGGACGACCACCCCCGCGTAGCGATGATACGCGGCGGCGCCGTCCTTGATGGTGAGCTCGAGCTCCAGCGCAACCGTGGCGCCAGCGTCGAGTAGTTCAATTTTGTGATGCCAGCCGACGGTGGGCGCGATGTCCGACCCGTCAGCGGTGAAAACCACCGCGTCGTCTCCCAGCTCCGTCTCCGGGGCTGTGGTAACCCGCACGCGAAGCGTTCGCCCGCCGGGTGACTGGGATCCAAGGGCGAGTCGGCACCGATTCGTGACGGTGAACTTGACCCGCGTGGTCTCGCCGGTCGCGAGCGACCGCAGGTTCGTAACGGCCGAGGCGAACGCTGGGAACTGGACCAGCATCCAGCCCAGTACGCCGTGCTCGCTGTTGTAGTAGTCGCGGAAGTCTCGACGCACGGAGGGTAGCCACGCGCGGTGATCGATGGCCGTAGTCACCGCGAGGGGCTCGCCGGGTTCAACGGGGGTAAAGTCCGTGATGCGGAACCCAAGCTCGCCGTCGACGTGTACCAACTGGCCCGGGATGATCCCCGGGATGCATACGAGCTCGGTAGCGTCGGGCTCCACCCAAGGTCCCGGTACCAGGCCGAGACGCAACTCATCCTTTGCGGGCGTGGGCATGCCGCCGACGTTCTCAACCTGCACCGAAGCGACGCGAACGCACTCTCCGGGCTCGTACACGTCGTCGACGTTCAACCCCTCGTGGACGAAGTAGCGAAGCCGCAGGTCGTAGCGGGACGCGTACGACGCGACATCGCTGCCACCCGACACCTCGATGGTCAGGCTGCCTTCGCAGCCATCGACTCCCCGCGCAACGTCCGCCTGGCCATGCGCACCATTGCGGCCAGCGCGACCGCGCGAGCCACCGGCGTTGAAGTGCGAACTTGTCGTCGACTGCCTGTCACCGTGCGAGTCGGTGTAGGAGTCGGTTTCGGTCCAGCTGTAGGAGTCGCCACCGCTGCCGCCCTCGCCGCCGTGGCCGCCCACCCCATTGGTTCCCGCATGCCCGCCCGCGCCGCCATGCACATCGTGCTCGAGCAGCATCAAGAGCGGTGTGTCGTCTTCCGAGACCACTATCGTGATGGCGCCGCCGGCGCCGCCGTTTGCTCCGCTGGTTGCAGACCCCGCGTTGCCGCCGTCGCCGCCGGGTCCGCCGTCCCTTCCGCTCGCGAAGCGGGTCGCATCCGCCCCCGCGTGACCGACGGCGCCGTCACCACCGTTGCCGCCGTTGCCACCGCGTCCTCCGCGGCCCCCGAATGCGGAGACGGTGATGCTGCCCTGTTCACCGACGTAGGCGGCGGTGCGAATCTGCGTCACCGTATCGCTGGGATTCGCTAGCTCACCGCTGAGCGATACCATCCCGTCGCCGCCGTCGGACAACACGAGGCGAACCCGTCCGCCCTGCTGTCCCATGGTCGGGACGTAGGCGTGCTGCCCCGGGTCGCCGTGCGCGCCGTTCGTTGCGCCGGCGGCACCGCTGTGGCCATGTGACCCGTCGATGCCGTCGTCGCCCGACACATCAAACGACGCGAGAGGCGTAGGTGGTGCTTGCGGGCCCACACGACGATTGCCGACATCCCGATAAGGCGATCCCTCCACGGCGCGTTGGTAAAACACCCGCGATGTCAGCGCAAGATCGGATCATCGAGCTCCGAAGAAAAGTCTCGGAGTTCTTGGGGACCCCGCTTCCGGATCCCGAGAGCGAGCCGAGGCGCTGATGCCGATCGTCGATGAGACCTCGGCGGTCGACGGCATCGGCGCGACCTGTGCCGGGGCTCGGCGTCTGTAGCGCGACCTACTACCGCTGGAAGCAGCCGCCGGTGTTTGCGACATCGAGCAACACCAGTGGCACGCGGTCGCTCACGCCAGACGGTGCTCGTGTAGCGGATACGGACTGGGAGGAGGTCGCCGAGGAGGTCAGCGACCATGCTTTCAGCGGAGTTGCCGCGGTGGGCGACGAGGTCGACGACCTGGTGAACGAGGTTGGCGACCCGATGCCAGATGTCCAGGTACGGGTCAGCGCGCGGGTGACGTCGGCGGCGACGAAGTCGGCGACGACCCTCGGCAACCCAACGTGCCAAGAATCGGCATTGTCAGCCTCACTTTTGTGGCCAGAAGGGCCGACTCGCGGACGGTATGGAGTAGAGGCCCACGGTTTTCGGCGGGCTGGTTGAGATCGAGAATCCCTCGAACGAGGGGCGTGCGTCGCGATGAACTCGACGCTTGGAGCCTTCATGGCCGAGATGGCAGTCAATCAGTACGGCGAGACCTTCGTGGTCTCGCAAGAGGCGACCCACTGGATGGTCCGTCGGATGGCGGATGCGCTGCGTGGCGGTCCACTGCCGACCTTCGACGCCGATGGTCGGCCCATCGTGATCCCGATCGACACGACCCTGACGCGGTTCCACGAGATCCTCCGTTCCCACGGCTGCACGCCGGGCAAGTACCGACTTGATCAGGTCGACCAAACCGGCCGCCCACTGAAAGGCACGCCACCCGCGTATCTGCCGTTCCCGCCCGGTCGTAAGGCAGCGCCGGTGACTCGAGCGGATGACCTGGCGGCAACCGAGCGGCCTCGCAACGGCAACGTACCGTCGATGGCGATGACGGCGCCGACTCCGACATGGTCCACCGGCGGCGCGTTCCCGTTGCCGGTGCCGATGCACCTGAGTGGCGCCGAGTACCTGTTCGGCGAGCAGATGCGTGCGCACCTGAACATTCAGTCGTTCCAGGTGCAGGCGCAGGCGGCCCAGGCCAACGCGCAGGCGCAAGTGATCGTGCAGCTCGCCACGCAGATGGGTGGGTTGATGAGCGCCGCCGCCGACCTGTTGCGCGCCGCCGACGGCGCGTCGCTTCCGCGCCGGAAGCCGATGGCCGAACGCGATGCGCCGGTCCCGCGCATGCCGCAGGTGATCGTGCAGCAGGTGGCGCCGCCGCTGGAGTACGACGCGCCCGACGACGAAGACGAGGACAGCGAGCCCGAGCCGCCGAAGCCTACTGCGTGGACCGACAAGCTAGGTGACGTATTCAGCGAGCTGGCGCCGATGGCGAAGATGATGATCCAGAGCAAGCTCGCCGATCTGGTCGGGGGTGGAGCCGGCGGCGACCTCGGAGGGCTCGGCACGATCCTCGGCACCATGACGCCCGGTGAGCCGCGCAACGCGGCGCCGGTGCCCGGTCCGGCCGAGAACGTCATCGAGGAGCCGGACACGGACGCCGCGCCGGAGGCGCTCGATCGCCTCGCCTGCGTGCTCGACCGGCTCAGCACCGAGCCCGCGGGGCGCGCGCTACGCGACGAACTCCGACTCTTGGATTCCGACGCGCGGGTCGCGTTCGCGCTCGACTTGCTGCCGCGGTCGATCGAGGACGCCTGTGAGGAAGCGATCGCGAAGGTGGCAGCGATCCGGGTGCGGCGCACCCGCGCCATGGTGGCGGCTCAGCGCGCGCGCGGCGAGCAGGTCACGACGCGGGACTACGACGGGAGCGAGCTGGTGTCCTACGAGCACCCGCGTACCGACAACGCCGAGCGCCTGGACACTGCCACGGAGCCGATGTCGGCGGACGCGCCGACGACGTACGCCGAGACCCCCGAGGAGCCTAGCGACGCCGTGCCGACCCCCGGGTACGAGCACGTCCGCACCACGACCGGCCCGAGCGGGCACCGCGTCTCCCACTACCGACCGCTCGACGAGCAGGAGGCCGGCGCACCGGTCTCCCAACCCGGCCGGGTCGCGCCGAGCGCGAGCCTCCCCGGCGCTGGATTCGCCGCAGCGGTGCAGTCGCTCCAGACGAACCGCGCCGCCGCGCTTACCGACGTGATCGACGCGTTCTCCGGTCGCGCTGCCGGCGTCGGCGCCTCGCTCGGTCAATTCCCGCCCGATCTCGCCGCGCAGTCCCGCACCGCGCTCGGCGGCACCGCGACCGCGAGCGCGCGCACCACGGCGCTCGCTGCGCCGGCCGCGCCGCTGGCGCGCGCGACGCTCCAGGCCGCCCTCGCGCGCATGAACGAGATCACACCGCACCTCGCCGCCGAGGAGATGGCGACCGCCCAGCTCATCGCAGCGAGCCTCCCGTCCGAAAAGCGCGCGCTGCTCATGGCCAAGCTCGTCGCCGTACCGCTCGCCGACGCGGTCGCGATCGTGAAGGACATCCTCGCGACGCACGCCGCGCACGGCAACCCGTATCGCTAACTAACCCGACCGCCCGCCCGCCGTCTCCGCTTCTTCCCCGCTACGCCTGCCTCAACCCTCCTCACCAAGGCCCACTGATGCCCGCCACCGCCACTGTCTCCGCCCCTCCCGCAGCTTCCTCGTCTGCACAGCCCACTCCCTGCCGTCGGTTCGGCGCCTTCATCGCCAAGAACTCCCGCCGGATCATCGTTTCGGTGCGTGCCACCGCCGCGCGCGTCGAGCGATACGTCGGCGCCACGTTGGCGATCCCTCCGAGCGCCGTCCTCCCGTTGGTCCTCGTCGCCCTTTGGATCGTCGCGCTCGCGCTGGCCCACCGCGCGTAGCGACCCTCACCGGCTCCCTCCACCACCATGATCCTCCCCCCGAAGAATGACGTGGTGTGCCTCGGGCACATCACCGCGCACGTCGCGCGCTTGGTCGACTGCCAGGATCGCTCGATCGCCGGGCTGGCGCGCGAGCTGGGATCTACCGCCGCGCTCGTCCGTTGGATCCGTTCGCTGCCGCAGCGCGACGATGTCGGACAGCGCGACGACGGCCCGAAGGTCGGCGCATGTGCGCCGCCGCAACGGTTACGCGTTCCGGCCCCCGATCCCAACTGCGTCGAGCGCGCCGCTCTGTACCTGGCGGTGGCCGAGCTGCTCGACGCAGGCCCAAGTCGCTGGCTCGACACGATCCGCACCGACGCCGGACTGCTCCACACCTTGCCGATCGAGGACGGGCGAGCGGTCGTGCTGGATCCGCAGGTGACACAGAACGAGGCGCAAGCGGCGATCGATGCGCTGTGTGGCGCACTCCCTCCGACGACGCCGAGCGCGAGCGCGGCTTGGGTCTGTCAGCTCGCCGCCGAACCGGCTCGGCTCCTGGTCGGCGGGCCGCGCGCGGTCCGCAACGCGCGAACGGGATTGCAGGCCTTGGCTCACGGCGAGCCGCTGGCGCGCGCGCTCGTGGATGACGTGGCACTGGTGCTGGCGCTTGCGGAACGCGAGGCGCGACGTTGGAGCGACGACGGGATCGCGGTCGTGGATCGCGTGACGCGCCGCCTCGCATTGCTGTGCGTCGACTCGACGAGTCCAGTCGCGATCCGCAACGCGATCCAACTGGCGATCGGGCGCTACCGACTGCGGCCCGACGTATCGCGCGCGCTGCGCGCAGTAGCGCACACGTTGGCCGAGGTCGCTCCCGAGATCGCGATTCCGGCGGCGCAGGCCGCGCTCGCGTCACTGGGAGTCCCGCCACCTCTGCTCTTTCCTCTCGAGCGCGCGCTCAACCGCGAAGGGCTCACGCTAGGGCCGCTGGTGTCTCGCACGCCTCCTGTCCCGGCGTAGCCGTCGCGCATTGCTTCGCTTCGCTTCCTGCCTCTCGTCCCTCCTCACGCCGCCTTCCTTCGTCCTTCCCGTCGTTCTCCTGACCGGTCTCGTCGCGCCCCCACGGCGTGACCCTGGCTCCGTGCGTCCGCACGCGCCGCCCCCGCCGCCGAGCGTCGCTCGGCAGAAAAAGACCTCCCATGTTCGCGATCCACGCCTCCCTCGACTCCTCCGACAACGACCGTACCAACCCTGACTGCAACACCGGCGGCGACGACGGCACGCGCCCGCCGATCGACTACTCGCCGCTCCGCAACGCCGCGCGCCTCGCGATCGCGTGGCTCCTCGACGTGGCGCGCGGGAGCACCAGCGAGGCCGATGACCGCGAGGCCATCGATCGTGTCGAGCGCGCCGCGTTCGCGACCGTCGCGGGCATGCCCCAGTGCTGCCGGCCCGCCGAGTTGCGCACCTCCGAGCAAGACGTGCTCATCACCGCCGGGATCCTGATCGAGCGCTTCGAGATCGACTTCCACATCCCCGGGCTCTCGCAGATCTTTGGCACGATCTACGAGTCGCTCGACTGGTCCCAGCGCACGACTGCTCCGAAGCCCAGCGGTGTCGCCACCAGCCGCCCGAGGGACAGTCATGCGGCCCACCGCCACGCAGAGGTCCCCAGCGTTCGCAGCTGGCTCGAGGCGTGGCTGCGTGCGGGCGCGTCGCGCAGTCCCCGTATGGCGCACGGCGCCGACGACGACGTGGTCGCGCGCGTCCTCGTCTTCCCGATCCGCTGATCCCACCGTCCACCACGCCCAACCACCCACTTCCCAGAAGGTTCTCCATGAAGACCAAGCCCAAGCCCTCGGCGAAGCACCGCCCACCACCGCCGCGGTGGCATCGTAACGCGGACGGTCTCGACGATATCGAGCTGCCCGAGCAGCTCATCATGCCCGCGCCGAGCATGGCGATGATGCCCTACGATCCGGCCTTCGCCACCGCGCAGATGCGACCGTCCGCGGCGCCACGCGCGTCGCTCAGCAAGCGCGCGGGTGCGGCCGTCCGCGCCAAGGCCACCGCCGCCGCCACCGCGCTCAAGCCCGAGGTCGTCAACCCGCTCGACAAGAAGCACCTGCTCGGCGTCGCGGCCGGTGCAGGCGGCGGCGTCGCCGCTTCGCTGGCTGCGCGCGAGCTCGGGGACAACGTCGGGGAGAAGAACCTGGCGATTGGCCTCACCGCGCTGGGCGCGGTCGGCACGCTGTTTCTCACCGATCACTGGCAGCGAGTCGCGGCCGGCGTGCTGGCCGGCGGCATGAGCCAGTATTCCGGGGCGTACCTCACCGAGCGTGCGGAAAAGAAGCTCGCCAAGGAGACCAAGCTCCGAGAGGAAGCGCAGCGCGCGGCGATCGCGGCCTTCGCGGCGCTGCCCGTCGTGAAGCCGGTCGCGGACAGGCCGGCGGCCCCGCCGACACGGAACGCCTATAGCTACGCCGCGAACGACAACGACGTTTACGGCGCTGTCGACCGCGCGCACCGGGCCGTGGACGCGATGCTCGCCGAGGACGAGCAGCGCAACGCCTACGGTTACGTCTCGCCCTACGGGGACGTGATCGACATCGATCCGATGGGGGGCTACGCGGCCTAGCGCCGCACCAGCTGCCCAATCCTCGAGAGAGAAACCGGGGGCGCCGGCTGCACGCGAGCAACGACCGAGGTCCGTCTCACCCGTTTCCCATCACGAAAGGACACTCCATGGATGAGCTCTACCTCGACTACGATCCGCGCAACGCGGTCGTGGTTCGTCCGCCGATGATCAACCACCAGAACCGCCCCATCAACCCGTACGGCTACGCTGTGCCGGGGAGCCCGATCGCTCGGCCTCCCGCCATGAGTCGGCCTCCGCTCATGGCCGCGTACCATCCGCCGGCCGCTGTGCCGGTGTCGGCCTACTACGGCGCGCCGCCGCCGGCGTACTACCCGCCCGGGTATGACCCGACGGCGGCGACGAAGCTCGGCAACAAGCTGTCCGACCTCACCGTCGGTGACGTGGTGCCCCTGCTCGCGCAGCTCATCATCGCGTTCCGGCCGATGCCGACGCCCCCGAGCGACGAGGGTCGCCTGGAGACGAACGTCGTCAACCTGACGAAGTTCGTCGAGGCCATCGGCCGCCACTTCCACGCCGACCAGCAGCTTCAGGCCGCCGGCAGCGTCGCCGGCACCTTCCTCCGCTGAGGGCAAGCACCATGGCTGACACCTACACGCCCAACGGTCCCGGCACCGACAACCCGATCGGGTGCGTTGCGTCGTGGATCTCGAACGTGATCCGGCCGCCGTCGCCCACGTATACCCGGGCCGAACCCAAGGCTGTCGTCGAGTCGAAGACGCCGGTCGTCGCGCGTGTGCGCGGCATCGTCGTCGAGCGCACCCCGGTCCACCAGGCCGATGGGACGACGGCCGATGACGGCAGCGGGCCGGTCGTCGGGATCACGCTGGTCGTCGACGACGACGAGGCCGCGACCACGGTGCTCGATGCGATCCAGGACGGCACGCCGATCCGCGTGCTGTCGAGCGGCTGCCGCTAGTTCACGCGCTTGCTCGGTGGCTCGCCGGTGCGCACGTCGTCGCGACGTGACGTGACCTGACTCTCTTGCCTCGGTCCGCGCTCGCGTGCGGCCTGGGCCCCCGGTTTCTCTCTCTCTGTCTCTGCCTTCCTCCTCCTCTCCCCGTAGGTCCCCATGAACCTCTCCGAGAACCCGATCGCGGTCGGTGCATCGATCGTTCCTTTCGCCGACGGCGTGGCACAGCTCGTCGCCACGGCGCCGCCGACCTTGCCCTTGTGGCACGCGCTGCGATCGCAGTACCAAGCGGTGCGCCCGGTCGCGGTCGCGCCCGACGGCGAGCCCTATCCCGAGACCACCTCGGGCGACGTGCGCCTCGCGTCGCTCCACCTCTCCCGCGCGCTCTGTAACGCGCGCTTCGACCATGCACAGCTCACCGACGCGCGCGCCGCATGGCGCGAGGCGCTCGCGCGCGCCGCCGCGATCCTCACACGCGTCGGCTGGAGCAGCACCCATCCCGAGAACCGCCGCTTCTGGCTGTCGGACTCGCGCGCGCTGGCGCAACAGCTCGGCGCAGTCGACGCGCGCCGCAACGGCATCACCGCCGTGGACGGCCGCCCCCTCGTCGCCGGCACCTACCCGGACCTGTCCACGCTCTGGAACGACCTCCACCACTGGTACCTCGAGCGACGCGTCGTGCGCCGCAGTCGTGCGCTGCCGTACCCCGAGACCACCGTGGCCGACGTGCGCGAGGTCGCGCGCGTGATCTCGCAGTACGCCGGTCTCGACCCGTCCCGACCCTACGAGGAGCGGCTGCGCAGCGTCGGCGGGCAGCTCCTTCAGGGCGTCGCCGATCAGCGGGTCGCGTCGCAGCTCGTCGCGCGGTGGAACGACGCGAGCGCTCGCTGGCGCGCGGTCCTGGCGCGCATCGACGGCCTCGCGCGCGGGCGCGCCGACGGCGACACGTTCCCCGACAACCCGCGCTTCTGGCTCGTCGACAGCAAGCAGTTCACCCACGCCGCGCGAGGGATCCGGCGCGCGATCGAGGGCGAGCGATGAGCGCGTTCTATCCGACCACCGTCGTCGTCACCCCCGAAGGCAAGCTCATCGTCACGCTCATCGGCGACGCCATCGAGCTGTGGAAGGGGATGCGTATCGGCTATGAGGCGGTGCGCGCGGTCGTCACCGATCCGGCCACGCAGAGCACGTATCCCGAGACGACCTACGGCGACATCGTCGCGATCGTGGAGATCTGGGAGCGCGCCTTCGGTCACGACTACCGCTCGGAGCAGGAGCTCCGGGTCGTCCGCCTGCACTGGCAGGATTACCTCGCGCGCCTCGCGCTCGAGTTCAAGAACGCCGATCCGGCTGCGCGGTTCCCAGGCAATCGCGAGTTCTGGCTCGCTCAAAGCCGGCTGCTCGCCACGCTGCTCTCCCGCATCCGCATCGTGCCCACGCGCACCTCGATCGCGCTCGCGTCTTTCAAGGAAGGCGTGGAGTCCTACTACGGCGGAATGCTCCGCATGGCGCTGCATCCGCGCGAGACGCTCGCCGGCATCGCGCGCACCGGCGCCGAGTTGCTCGCCGATGTCGCTGACGCGAGCACGAAGCCGTGGCGCAACCTGTTCGGTGGCTGGAAGGTTCCTCTCCTCATCGGTGCAGCGGTGGTCGCGGCCATCGTGATCGTGCCGCCACTCGTGCGCCGCGCGCCACTACCGCTGGCGCTGCCGAGGACCGCGTAGCCATGACCCGGGCCGACAACTCCGTGGGCCTCATGCCTGCGGTCGCGATCGGGGCCGCCGGCATGGGCGTTGCCTGGCTCATCCTGCGCGGTCGCACGGATCCGCCGAAGGCCAAGCCCGCCGCCGACGCGAACACGCCGGTGCCGGTCGTCGTCCTCGCGCCGGTCCCGCCGATCATCGTGCCGAGCATCGCCACCGACGCCGCGGTCGAGTTCCCTCCAGGAGGCTGGGTCTGGCCGCTGCCGCGGTGGAAGGGACGGGCGCCGGTCATCAGCGACGGCTGGGGCTCACCGCGCGATGGCGGCGCCCGCCATCACATGGGCGCCGACCTGATGTATCGGCGCGCGCACCTCGCCGAACTGGTGGCGCCGTTCCCTCCGGTGTCGCCGCATTCCACCTGGCACTTCGTGCCGGACGGCACCGTGGCGCTCGCCGCCGCCGACGGGACGATCTGGTCGGCGGGCAAGACCGCGCTCGGCTACAGCGTCGTCCTTTCACACGGCAAGCCGTGGGCGACCTACTACACGCATCTCTCGGCGCTGTTCCTGCCCGAAACCGCGCGCGGCGCCGGCAGCTACCGCGTCCAAGCTGGTCAGCCGATAGGTATCGTGGGCGTCGATCTGACGAACCCAAAGGTTCGGCACCTGCACTTCGAGATCTGGCGGGGTGGCAACCACACCGCCGCAGTTGATCCGGCGCCCATCCTTCGCCGCTTGGCCGTCGTCGACCAGGCGCCGATGTCGACGGTGCGGGCGTTCTCGTGAACCGGGGCGACGGTCCGCTGGTCGGGGGTGCGCTCGTCGCCGCTGCGGTCTTGTGGGTCGTTGCCCGCGACCGCAAGGACACGTCGACGGGGACGTGGGCTGGCGACGCGAGTCGCGACGTTGAGATGGATGCGGCTCGGGCCGCGGTCGCCACTGCCGAGGTCGCGCACGTGCGCGCCGAGCCTCAAGCGCTGTCCCGAACGACGGTGGATCTCGAGGGTTCCCCTACCGCGCATACGTCGCGAGGGCGCCTTGCCACCAGTCTGCGCTTCGATCCGATCTTCGCGCGCCTTGGGCGGGGCATTCCGATCCCGTATCTCCGCGCGCTGGCGCACGCCGAGAGTGGGCTCAACCCCGATGATCCGCACGGCCTCATCAACGTCGTGGCCGTCGCCCTCCGCGACTACAACCGCCGCCATCCCGCCAGCCCGATCTCCGTGGCGCAGATGCGCGACCCGCTCGCCAACGTCACCGTCGTCGTCGACATCCTTCGCACGATCATCGCCAGCTACACGCGAAACCACCCCTCCATCGCCAACCTCCGCGAGGACTGGCGCAACCCCCGCTTCGTCGAGTTGCTCACGGCCGGATGGAACGCCGGATACAGCGAACGTGGCGGCGTTGGTCGCGTAGTTCAGTGGCTGCGCGCGCGGGGCGTCACCGACATCACGGTCGAACGCGTGTTCGCTGCCGGGCCGGCTGCGGGCGCCGCCGTGACGCTCGCCAACCCCGCCAAGCTTGCCTTCGCCCGCAAGGTCACCGCCGCCTACCTCGAAGCCCGCTCCTGATCCTCCGAAAGGCTCCCATGCCCACCACAGCGTCCCCCGCACCCACCCGACTCTTTGACGAACTGTCCGACCGCGCGCGCGCGGCCGTCGGCTCGACCGAACCCACCCGTTACTACCTCTCGACGGAACCGCTCGCTGCGCGTGCAGGGCGGCTCGTCGGTCGCGTCCGGCACCTCGCTGGCAAGCTCGTCGCCGACGCGCGGACCGCGGTCGGCGCCGCCGCGACGAGCGCCTCGACCAACACTGAGCACCTCGTCGCCGCACGTCTCGCCCCGCGGATCCGCGCGAAGGTTGTGACCGCCATCACCGCGGCGCTGCTGGTCGCCCTCTTGGCGCTGCTCCTCGCGTTGGTCGCGCTCTACCGCCTCCGAGGGAGGGCATGACCGCGCGTATCGTGCGGTGGGAGGGCGATGCGATCCCCGCGCTGGCCAGCGCAGAAGGCGACAAACGTAGCCGCGTCACGCTCGACCTCGACAACGCCACCTTGTTGCCCGACCCGGCCGAGGCCATGTGGCAGCTCCGGCGGGCGTTCGAGCTTCGCGGACGCCATCCCGCCGAGCCCGACCTGCCCAATTTCCAGGTCCGCGACGTGGTGGCGCTCGCCAACTTCATCACGATGGCGCTGCGCCACGACCTCCCGACCTCGGATCGAAAGGACACCGCGGTGATCTGGGACAAGTGGCGCACGTTCATCCTGCGGACCAAACCGTTCGTGCTGGGTGCCGTCGGGACGCGCCCGTTTCCCGAACCGTTCGACGTTCATCACACGCTGCGCACGCTCGAGGACGACCTCCGGATCGCGATGCGCACGCCCGGCGAGGTCGCGCGCCACTACTGCCCCTGGGCCGCGGACTTCTTCAACGAGGAACGCCTCTACCCCGAGGCCGGCTGATGGCCGCCAAGCACCAAGCACCCGCTGAGCCAGCGGCGCCGAGCGCTGCCGCGCTGCCACCTGCATCGACCACGCCTACCATCCGCCGCGTCGAGATCCTCTGGTCGGAGAACGGCGCCGTGACCCCCGACACCTTCGCCTCGCTGTGGGACGCCGACGCGGCGCTCGCGCGTGGGTTCGCGTCTGACCCGCCACCGACGGGCGGCGGATACGACAAAACCGCCTTTCGGATCGTGTGGTCCGACGACATGACCCACGAGGGCCGCGTCGACGTGACCCCCGAGATCGTCTCCACGGCCGCGTCGCGCGGCGGCATGATCCGCGGCCACGCGGAGGACTTCGCGCGCGGCCTGACAAGCGAACGCCACGCCGACTTCTGGAAACGTTCGCACGGCGACGACGACCCTGATGGCTTGGAAGACCGCCAAACGTGGGGCCGCGAAGTCCTGGCCCGACTCGACGCCGACAAGCACGCGCACGTCGACGCCACGGCGCTTCGTAACGTCGGCAAGCCCATCGTCTCGAAGCGACCCGCGATCCTCGCCGTGGACATCAAGTGGTCGGACGACGCTCAGCTCCCGACGGGCCGCTTCCCGTCGCTCGCCGAGGCCGACCAGGCGCTCACCGCCTACTTCACGACCACGCCGCCGAAGCTCACCCACTACCGGATCACGTACTACGTCACGTTCGTCGACGGAGCAGCCCATCAAGGTCGCATCGAGCTACCCGCCGCCGCGATCCCGTCGTGGATCCAACATGGCGGCATCCTCCGCCACCACCTTCTCACCGAGGGGGCCAAGCAGCGGAAGGAGGGTGGCGCGCTCCCGCGCGGCGTCGGCACCGATGCGGCCCAGGACGCCCTGGCGCTCGGCAGCGTCGAGTTCCATCGCCGCATCAGAGCCGACACGAAGGCACACGACACCGCGTTGATTCGCTCGAAGCCCGTGAAGCGCGGCGCGCACGATGCGCCAGTGGTCGATCTGCACGCCACTGCGAAAGAGTCGAGCTGGATCTCCGCGCTGCCATCACCGCCGCGGCTGCTTCCCTCACCGCAGCAGCGGTTCCACGAGCTCTACCGCGCCCTGCAAAGTGCGTTCGACGGGGGCCGCGTCGATTGGAGCGATCCTCGCGTCAACGCCTTCGTCAACTACATCACGCGCGCCCTGCGGACCGAGGTGCCAGTGCTCGAAGCAGGCGATGCCACGATCATCTGGTGGCGTTGGCGCGAGGCGGTGCGGGCCTTCAAGCAACATCGCAGCAACGAGGACCACGCCGACCTCTACTACCGCGCGCTCACCATCGCGCGCCAGGTCGACTATTCGCTCCGCGACCCGGGGTCGGTCTATCAAGCCTTCTGTCCGTGGCGGACCCTCTACTTCGATCGCGCCTCAGACCCGACAACGCGGGCTCGACACGGGCGCATGGAGGTCGACCCATGGGCCGCGTAGCCTCCGCGCGCGCCGCGAATCCCCTCGCTGCGAAGCTGCGAGCGGTCGAAAAGGCGCTGCCGGCGCCACCGCGCGACCGCGCTCCGATCCCCTCGTTCCTGCCCGATCCCGCGGCCGCCTACCGCGCGCTGCGCGATCACTGGCTCGCCAAACGGGGTGGAGCGCCAGGCCTCTTCCATGCGCTCCTCGTGCCGCACACCACGATCGCCGATGTCGTCGAGGTGGCGAACCACGTCACCGCCGCGCTTCGCAACGATGTCGGCCGCGTCGACGGCGTCACCGGCCTCGCGACCTGGCACTACTGGCGCGAGCGGGTTCGGCTCATCCGCAAGATCGTCGCCTGCGCGTCGGACGACGACGCGCTTTTCTCACGCAACGAGAACCTCTGGGCCAGCGAGCTGCGACAGATCTCGGTCTTGCTCGCCGACCTCACGCGCAACGCGGCCCCCAGCGTTTCGTACGAGATCAGCCTTCCCACTATCCGGCCGGGCTGGGACGTCACGCTCGACGACTCGCGGGCTTCGTTCCTGCCCGATCCGATCAAGACGCACGCCGAGCTGCTCGCGCGCTTTCGTCCCGCCCGTGGTCCGTTGCACGATCGCGACTTCCCCGCGCTCCTGGTCGGCGATGTCGCCCCCCTCGCTGCGTACGTCACGACCGCGCTGCGCAAAGACCTGCCGATCTTGAACGCGCTCGATGCGCGGATCGTCTGGCAGCGCTGGCTTCAAGCGGTTGCTGTCATGCGCGGCGTCCTGGCATCCGAGGAGCCCGGTCGCGCCTATCCCGAGGTTGCGCTCCTCGACAGCGACCTCAGCCTGCTCGTGCGGGGCTTGCGTCGCGCGCGGGCCTATCCCGGCACGCTGGCGCGTGAGGTGTCGTTCCCGGCGGCGGCCCAACCGGCCCGCAATTCGGAGGCGCCCGCCGCTGAAGTGGTGCCCGCCGACGCCGACGCCGACGCCGACGTGGACGAGCACGACCGCGAGCCAGTCGAGGGGCCTCAGCTGGAGATCGTGCGCGTCGAGATCGAGAACGTCGCCCCGGGCGCCACGGTGGCTACGCGCACTTTCTCGTCGTTGCGAGAGGCCGACGAGGCGCTCGCGCACAGGTTTGCGCTCAACCCGCCGCCCGCGGGTGGGTACGTCCCGATCTCGTTCGTCGTCACCTGGAGCGACCAGCGCACGAGCTCCGGCCGACTCGAAGTGACCCCGACGGTCGTTGCCGTGGCCCCCGGCCGGGGCGGCATGCTGCGCGCATACCTCTTCGATCTCGGGCGCTGGGTGCTCAGCGACCGACACGCACGCGAGTGGCAGCGCTACTACGGCGACTCCAAGCCCGCGGAGCTGGCGGCGCGGCGCGTGTGGGGTCACGACTTGCTCGATCGCCTGGCCGCGGACTCCGCGGATCGCGGCTCGCCCGCCGGACGTCGTAACCGCCAGCAGGCCATGCCCTACGTCGGCGGTGGGGTTCCCGACTTCAAGCCAAGCAAGCGTGCCGCCACCATGTTCGGCGGGCTCACGTTGCTTCCGAATCCCACCGCAACCGTCGAGGCGCTCTGGCAGCGCTACCGCGACGCCAACGGGCCGGACTCCTCGTCCCACGAGGATCCGCCCGCGCCGCTGCTCGCAGTCCGCGACCTGATCGCCATCGCCAACTGGATCACGCACGAGCTGCGTCGCGATCTGCACATGGCCACGGCCCGCGACGCCGCGGTCGTGTGGAAGAAGTGGCGCGACCTCGCCCTGGATCTGCGCGTCGAGATCCGGGGTCGCGATCCGCACGAGTGGTCCACCTATCGCGCGTTCCCGCTGCGCGTCGAGCGCCTCGCAACCGATCTGGAAACCGCGCGCCGCGCGCCAGGCGACTTGTTCGAATCGTTCTGCCCTTGGCGGGATGCGTACTTCACCCCCACCGAGATTCGGCCGGACCAGCGTGGCGGCAACTGGCGCAAGTCGCGGCTCGAGGTCAACTCGTGGGTGCCGTCGTGATCGACGCGACCGCCGCGCTCGCCGCGGTCGACCGGCATCTCGCGGTCGAGGCCACTTCGGCCCCGGCCCCAGACGTGATGACGGTTCGCGAGGTCGCGACGCTCCTCCGGCTCGATCGCAAGACCGTCTACGACGCCGCGACGCGCGGCGAGCTTCCCGCGCGGCGCGTCGGCCGTCGCGTGCTCATCTCACGCGCCGCGCTCACTGCATGGCTCGCAGGCGGGCGTCCGTAGTCATGGGCGCCCGCCAGCTAGTCGATCGGTATCGCAACCGTTCGCGGGAACGGCTCCGGTTCCGTCCCGTCGGGTACTCCGGCGGCCCGTATCCGGCGTGGGTGCGCGCGCTCGACGGCCAGTCCGGCGTCTACGTGATCCGCGAACATGAAGCGCGGGGGCCACGCATCGTCTACGTCGGAGAGAGCGGCGGTGATCGCCTCTACAGCACGCTCACTCGCCACTTCCAATCGTGGTCCCGGAAGGGGCGGGTCTACCAGAAGTATAGCGAGCACGACCCCGGCCTGACCTACCAGCGGGAGCGCTGCGACGCTGCCACGATCATCACCCCTGCCGACCGCGCCTACGACATCCAGATCGCGTTCATCCAGTGGCTACGTCCTCGCGACAACCTCATCGGGCAGCCCGACGACAGCGCGGACGACTCCAACGACGAAGATGATCTTGCGCCCAGCTTCGTCGACGACGACGAGCCCATTCCCTTTTGACCTCCACGGAGACGCCGCGATGCACACCTCCCTTAGCCCTGCCGGCCAGCTCATCGTGCGCGACGCGACGCCCGCCGACGCGGTCGCGCTCTGGCACCGGCTTCGCACGCTCTACACCTCTCGCCGCGGGATCGATCCGAGCGCGCCCGCCGACGACGCCATCCCCGCCACCATCCACACCGACGCCATCGATCTGGTCAACGCGTTTGAGAAGCTCGGCTTCCCGACCCGGTCGCGCGGTCTCGGTTTCGACCACAGCGCCCTGTGGATCGCATGGCGCGGCGCCTACGCGCGCGTTTTCCAAGTCGTCGGCGACGCGCCCGATCTGCGCGCGCGCTTCCCCGACAACCGCGCGCTGTGGCTCGGCATGCTCGAGCCCTTTGCCCGCTCGCTCGCCACGCTTGCCGTGCCGCGGTCGACGGTGCGGCGCACGTGAACGCGCGCCACCACCCGATCATTCCGCCGACCTTCGTGCTGCTCGTCAACGATCCCCCTTGCGCGCCGCTGCCAGCGATTTACCATCGCGCGCGTGCAAGGGCTCGTCGGCGGGAAGGTTCTTTCGATGCCCACTGACAAGCGCACTGGCAACCTCTACGCGCGCCCGATGGTTCCCGGCACCACCAATCGATTGTACGTGACGCCCAAGACCTATGGGCTCCCGAACACGAAGGCTGGTCTCAAGGAAGCCGAACGGCGCGCGCTGAACGATGCCCTCAATGCGCTCTCCCCGACGATCCGCAACTCCAGCCCCCAACCCGCGGCGCCCGTGGCCGCGGCGGTGGCGCTCGCCACCAAGGAGGTCCCGACCTTCGCCGACTTCGCGACCAACGTCTGGCTCGCGAACGCGCTCATCGACAACAAACCGGCCTCGATCAGGACCAAGCGGCGCTTCCTGCGCGCCGTCTCGTCTCGCTTCGACCGGCTTCGCCTCGACGAGATCGATCTCGCCGTGATCGACGCGTGGCGCGCCGACATGGCGGCGAAGTACAAGCCCAACACCTCGAACACCTACCTGCACTACATGACCGGGGTCCTGCGAGCCGCCGCCGCGCGGCGGTTCATCGACGCGGCTCCGCGCGTGCGGCTGTTCGCCGCGCCGCTCACGGTCGTCGACTTCCTCTCGAAGCCGCAGATGGACCGACTCGTCAGCGCGTGCGATGCGGAGTTCCGAGCGATGGTCGACATCGCTTGTCGCACGGGGCTCCGCCTCGGTGAGCTGCGGGCGCTCCGCTGGGCGAACGTGGATCTCGTGGCGGGGACTCTCCTCGTCTGCGAGAACTACGTCTGCGGACAGACGCAGACACCCAAGAGCGGACGGAACCGGGTGGTGGTCCTGTCGCCTGACACGGTCGCCATCTTGACCGCGCACCGGTCGGCGGTTCCGCAGCGGGACGGCGCCCCCGCACAGCCGTTGCTTTTCGTCACCCGCAAAGGCCGCCGCATGAATCAGACCGAGCTGTACAACCGGCTGTACGCCGCGCAACGCAAGGCTGGCCTGCCGCAGTTCGGATGGCACCTCTTCCGCCACAGCTACGCCTCGCACCTCACGATGGACGGCGTTGTCCCGACGGCCGTGGCCGAGTTGCTCGGTCACTCCGACCTCAAACAGCTCCTGCGCTACGCTCACCTCTCGCGCTCTCACATGATCGCTGCCGTCGCCAGCGTCGATCTCGGCCGCCAAGATCGCCGTCTTCCGTCCCATCCCGTCGATCGCCGTCTTCCGTCCCATCCCGTCGATCACTCTGTCGACCACCGCATCGCCCACATCACCGCGGAGGAGGTAGCCTTCACTTCCTAGCTTTACGATGGCAGCGCCATGGCAGCATGGCAGCTACTTGCCGGCTAACCACGCGGAATCATAACACGTTGGATAATATGTTGGCCAGTCCCTCCCTCAGCGGGGCCAGGTCCCCGCTGAGCCTCCCTCCCGAGCCCCCCGGAGTCGAGCTCCCGTGAGACGGGCCGGGCCGGGCCCCTGGCG
>Ga0105044_10002368_pt1 | contig 25669 bp, 21 predicted proteins | sample MAT01_FD_78092 | JGI IMG/M metagenome (GOLD analysis project Ga0105044, IMG submission 78092) | Freshwater microbial communities from Lake Fryxell liftoff mats and glacier meltwater in Antarctica - MAT-01 | ecosystem: Environmental > Aquatic > Freshwater > Ice > Liftoff microbial mat | place... | reverse complement strand
GACTGTCGGTGGTCGGAACCAGGACGCTGCCTGGTCCGACCACGGGAATCTCGATCGGGACCAGACCAAGACGTGCATCGCGAGCTACTTGACGGGCGAATCGCCGCGGCTGGTCCGCGTTGCCGGACGTGAAACGCAGCTCGGCCTCGAGTCGACCTGCGCCGCTGACTCGCGATCGCTGGCGGAAAAGGAATCGCCCTGCGCTGACGATTCCATGGTGACCGGCGGCGACGAACCACGCTGTGGCCAGTGAGGGCACGCGCCGCTGCACGCGGGCGGCCTTTTGGGAGGCCCCATGCTCGTCGCCGATCTCATCACCCGCCGGAGTCACGAAGTCATGCCGCACGTGAGCCTTGTCGAGCAGCTCGAGAGCCATCTGCGTGGCCATCCCGGCTGCGAGCTGTCCACCGCTGCGCGTGTGCTCGGGTACTCGGGCCGGACCTTACAGCGCAAGCTCGCGCGCAGCGACTGCAGCTTCGCCGAGCTGCGCCTGAAGGTCCGCCTCGACCACGCCCGCCGAAAGCTAGCGGGCACCAGCGACAAGGTGGCCGCCATCGCGACGGAGGTCGGCTTCGCGTCGGCGAGCCACTTCACGAGCTGGTTCTGCCGCAGCCTCGGGCTGACGCCGAGCGAGTTCCGTCGCCTCGCCGTGCGGTGTAGACGCGACGGGTGACACGCGTGCTCGCGGCGCCCGACCGCACGACGCTCGTCGCAGACTCGTTGGCTCGCGGTGGCCCTCAGCGCGGCCTGGCGCGGTTCTGTCCCAGCGGATGCGACTGTTCGTAGGCGGCGCGAAGGCTCTTCTGCGAGACGTGCGTGTAGATCTGCGTGGTCGCGAGGTCGGCGTGGCCGAGCATCGCCTGCACGCTGCGGAGGTCGGCGCCCCCGTCGAGCAGGTGCGTCGCAAACGAATGGCGGAGCTTGTGCGGCGACGTCGTCGTCGGCAGCTCGGCGTGCTGCGCGTAGCACTTCACGTTCTTCCAGAAGCCCTGGCGTGTGAGGCGCTTGCCGCGCGCGCTGATGAAGACCTCGACCGGCAGGCGCTTGAGGCCCTTCCGGGTCGCGCGATCGAGCAGCTCCTGACGGGGCCCCGCGAGCCACGCTTCGAGCGCGACGATCGATGCGCCACCGAGCGGCACAAGGCGCGTCTTCGAGCCCTTGCCGGTCGTTCGCAGGTGGCCCTCGGCGAGCGCGAGGTCGGTCAGGCGCAGGCCGCATAGCTCGGTCGTGCGAAGGCCGGAGCCGTACATCAGCTCGAGCATCGCGCGGTCACGGATCGCCAACGGGCGATCGCCCTCGGGGGCTGTCACGAGGCGGTCGATCTGAGGCTCGCTCAAGACGATCGGCAGAGGGCGCCCGATGCGCGGCAACGGTACGAGCTTGGCCGGTTCGTCCTCCCGCAGCCCGTCGCGCACGAGCCAGGCGCCAAAGGTCCGGACCGCAGAGATGGCGCGCGCGATCGAGCGTGCCGCCAGGTCGTCGTGGAGGCACGCGACCCAGCGTTCGAGGGTCACGAGGTCGAAGCGCGCTACCGGAACGTCGCCCATGAAGCGCTCGAGCCGCCCGAGATCACGGGCATAAGCGGCGCTCGTGTTTGGGCTCATGCCGCGCTCGAACCGCAGGTGATAGAGGAACGCGGTGACCAATGGAGAAGCGGCGTCGAGGCTCACGCACCAACCATCGCATGCGGCCCGCTGTCGGCAACTTTCGGCAACTCTCCGTGCGCTTGCCGGCCGCTGCTAGACCGGGCATGACCAACGCATCTCTTGCTTGTCGGAGGCCCTGATGATCGCTCGCGGTTGGCGGATTGGTGGGTGGCGTGGTGGGTGGATTGGTTGCTGGCGTGATTGGTGGATTGGCGCGTTGCTTCCCTTGGTGTTGGCGGCTTGTGGCGGCAAGGGGGGCGGTGGCCCAACGCCCGAGCCCGGTCCTGTGCCGGCGGACCCGAAGGCGCAGGCGGCCGATGTGCAGGCCGTGCAGGCGAAGGTCCCGGCGGGGATCGCTATCACGTTCGAGGCGGTGCTCGGCGACAAAGAGCGGCACGTCGCGATCCAGCCCAAGGGCTGGGAGACGGGGGTCATCCCGGGCCGCGTGAAGCCACCCGTTGGGTCGAGCCTCGGGTTCATGACCGCGTTCTCGACCGGTACCAATTGTGATGGCGACTGCTCGCCCAAAGATTGGGCCAAGGTCGCCGATTCGGTCGAGTTCGCGCAGTTCGCTGGCGGCAGCTGGAAGATCGAAAAAGACGAGAAGCTCGCCGATGGGCGCATCCTCGTCGCCAAGGGAGAGGACCGCGTCGACATCGTGCTCGCGAAGTGGAAGGACGGCGCCGACCGCTACTTCATGTGCCGCGTGACGCTCGACAAGGAGATCGTCAGCGCGGCGCCCGCCTTCGAAGAAGCGTGCCGGCGGCTGACCGTTCGCAACTGGTAGCCCTTCGGCAGGATGGCCGGCATCAGGCGCGCGCGAGGTGCTCGGTGAGCTCCCGGCCGAGCTCGGCCAGGCGCTCGTCGCTCAGCTTTTCGCCAGTCCTTGCGACCACATAGAAGCTGTCATGGGCGACCCGCCCCTCGGTCGTGACGAACGCGAGGTCGACCGACGCTTCGGCGGCGTGGAAGAACCCCGCGAGGTCGAACAGCAGCCCGGGTCGGTCGGCGGCTATCACGTCGAGCACCGAGTGGCCGGTCGCGGCCTCATTGTGGACCTGGACGGCGGGCTTCACCGGACGCAAGGCGGGTGGGGCGAGGCCACTGTCGTGCCGTGGGCGCATCGCCTCGCCGGCGAGGGCGCGGATGAGGGTCGCCTCGATGAGCGCGCTGCCGCGTGGGCCGGCAAAGCGCGCGTGTGGATCGGTGACCCGGAACATGTCGAGCACGGAGCCCGCGCCGTGCTCGCCGCCCGGGGATCGCGTCGACGCAAGGGATGCGATCTCGGCGGAGAGCACCTCGGCCCCGACCTCCGCCAGCCCACCGGTCAGGCGCGCCAAGACGCCGGGGCTGTCGCCGCACACGACCGTCACGACCGACTGGCTGTGGGCGACGTCGTGACGCACATCGATGCGCGGCTCGAGATCGTCGTGATAGCCGCTCCACAGGCGGAAGTGGGCCTGCATCGTCGGCACGTCGACGAGCTGGAAGTAGCGCGTTGGGAGCGCGCTGCAGAAGTCGTCGATCGGGTCGGTCGCGGCGCCTGGCGCTTGCGGCACTTCGCCGAGGACCAACGCCGCGAGCGCGTCGCGCTTCTTGTCGGCGAGTCCCTTCGGGTCGGCGTAGACTCCGGGGTCACGCAGGTGATCGCGGGTGCGCACATAGAGCGCGTCGAGGAGCGTGCGCTGCCACGCGGAGAACGCCTGCGGTCCGACCGAGGACCAGTCGGCGACCGACAGGAGGTAGAGCGCATCCAACGTCGCTTCGTCCCCGACGAGCCGCGCCAGGCCACGCACCGGGCGTGGATCGGCGAGGTCCCGGCGGAGACAGATCATCGGCATGTCGGCCTGATGGCGGACCAGCAGCCGCACGGTCTCGACCTCGCTCGGAATGAGGCCAAGGCGTGGACCGATGACCGCGGCCAGCTCGGCGCCGCGTTCGTGATGGCCTTGGCCAAAGCCTTTGCCGAGGTCGTGCAGGAAGGTCGCGACCTGCAGCGCGCGCCGGGTCGAAGGGCCGAGCGCCGCGATCCGTTCGGTCGCCAGCCCGAACGTCGGCAGCTCGCCACGAGCCAGCGCCTTGAGCTTGTCGAGCGCGCGCAGCGTGTGCTCGTCCACCGTGTAGATATGATAGAGGTCGCGCTGCACGCGCCCGAGCACGCGCCCGAACTCGGGCACCAGCGTGATGAGGAGCCCCGAGCGATGCAGGCTGTGCAGGGCCATCGAAGCCCCCTGGCCAGGGTCGAGGAACAGCTCGAGCAGCAGCGCCGCGAGCTCCGGGTCGGCCTGTAGATCGCGGGGCCGCTTGGCGCGCTGGGTGGTGGTGGCGGGAGGCGTGGGCAGCGGCACGTGGTCTGGAACCCGCACCGCGCCGACGCGCAGGTGCTCGGCGAGATCCTCGAACGCATTCTCGATGTTGGCTTCGAGCGGGATCCCGGTCTGGGCCGCAACGCGCAACGCTCGCGCGGCGTCCGCGACCGTGCGTGCGCTCGCCCCGTCGGCCCGCGCCAGGCGGTCGCCGCGCACCGAACCGGTGATGCGCACCCAGCCGGGATGGGCTTCGAGCGGCACCCGGCGTGGGGTCGACAGGCGATGGGCGGCCGTCTCGAGGTGGCGACGCGCGCGCGACGCGAGGGCTCGTAGCGCGAGGTGAACGTCGCGCATGAGGTGCTCGGCAGGCACGTCGTCCTCACCTTCGTAGCCGAGCGCTTGTGCCACCCTGTCCTGGTAGTCGAGGGACAGGCGGTCACACTTGAACGTGACGAGCGCATGCAGGGCGAGGCGCACACGCAGGAGCAGGTCCTCGGCGAAGGCGACCTTGCGATCGAAGGGGCGGCCGGTGACAAGGCCGAGCCAACCGACCAGCTGTGCGTCGCGCAGGCCGCCGATGCCGTGCTTGAGATCGGGCTCGAGCACGAAGACCGTGTCGCCGAGCCGTTCCGCGCGTCGCTGGCGATCGTCCTGCACGAACTCGAGCAGCCGCATGAGGCCTGGCCCCGCGAGGTGTTGATAGACCGGGCTCCGGACCGACTCGGTGGTCGTTGGGTCGCCGGCCAGGTGGCGCGCGGTGAGCGCGGCGGTCGCGAAGGTTGGCTCGTCGCGCGCGAGCAGTAACGACTCGGTGACCGTGCGCACGCCGTGTCCGAGCTTGAGACCGCGGCGCGTAAGTTGGTCGAGGAAGACCTCCATCAACGGCTCGGGATCGGGCGCGCCGTCAGGGATGACGACCTGGATGTCGATGTCGGAGCGCAGGCACATCTGACCGCGCCCATAGCCACCAAGCGCCATCAGCGCCCAGCGATCGGGCAGTCGCACCCCGCCCGCAGATGCCGGCATCGTCTGGTTCAGGGCACGCCCGAGCGCGTCGAGCACGATCGAGTCGACCTCCCAGGTGAGGCGCTCGCACAGGAGGTAGCCGGGTGTGTCCGGCAGGTCTTCGAGGATCTGTGCTTTGTGGGCTGCGACGAAGCTGGTCATGGGCGCCTCTCGCGGAGCTGGGCAGCCGCTTCGCGGCCTTCGCGCGGGATGAGCGACTTGAGTTTGTAGATGATGTCGAGGGCGGCACGTGGGGTGAGCGTATCCGGATCGATCGCTGCGACCGCGGCGGCCAGCTCCGCCGCCTGGAGGGCGGCTGGGTCCTGGGCGACGGGCGTGGGGGCGTGGGGCTCGGTGGTGCCTGGAACGGCGGCGGGTGCAAACAGCGAGAGCTGCCAGGTCGTGGGCTTCTTGCCGCCACGCGCGATGCGTGGTCGCGACTCGGGGTCGATCGCCATCGCCTCGAGGTTGCCGAGGATCTCGCGGGCGCGAGCGAGCACCGTCGCTGGCAGGCCGGCCAGGCGGGCGACCTGGATGCCGTAGCTCTTGCTGGCCCCGCCTGCGATGAGGCGGCGCAGGAAGACGACCTCGTCGGCCTGTTCCTGGACCGCGATCGACAGGTTGACGACCGCCTCGCGCGTGGTCGAGAGCGCGGTCAGCTCGTGGTAGTGGGTCGCGAACAATGCGCGACAGCGGGTGAGGTCGGCCAGGTGCTCGGCCACTGCCCAGGCGATCGAGAGGCCGTCCCAGGTCGATGTACCGCGGCCTATCTCATCGAGGATGACGAGCGAACGTGGCGTCGCCTCGTTCAGGATCTCCGCGGCCTCGGTCATCTCGACCATGAACGTCGACTGGCCGCGCGCGAGATCGTCCGAGGCACCGACACGCGTGAAGACCTTGTCGACGATGCCGAGCGTCGCCGCGTCGGCTGGCACGAAGCTGCCGATCTGCGCGAGGATGGCGATGATTGCGGTCTGCCGCATGACCGTGGACTTACCAGCCATGTTCGGGCCCGTGAGGATCACCAGGCGACGCTCGGCATCGAGCTGGAGATCGTTTGGCACGAAGGTGCCGCTCGGCAGCATCGCCTCGACGACCGGATGGCGCCCACCGCGGATGTCGAGCACCGTCGCGTCATCGGTGAGCAGCGTCGGGCGCCGCCAGTCGCGGCGTGCGGCGACGTCGGCCAGCGCGGTGAGCACGTCGATCGCGGCGATGTGCTCGGCGGTCGCCTGGATGGCGGGTGCGAGCGTGGCGATTGTGTCACGCAGGCGCGCGAAGAGGCGTTCTTCGAGGGCGAGGCGCTTGTCGTCGGCGCCAAGCACCTTGTCCTCACGCTCCTTGAGCTCGACTGTGTAGTAGCGTTCGGCGTTGGCGAGGGTCTGCTTACGGAGCCAGGTGCTCGGTACGAGGTGAAGGTTGGCGCGGGTCACTTCGATGAAGTAGCCAAAGACGCCGGTGAATTTTATCTTCACGGACGGGATCTTCGAGGTCTCGCGCAGGCTCGCCTCGTACTGATCGAACCAGTCCTTGCCCTCCGAGGCGATGGCCAGCAGCTCATCGAGCTCTGGGTCGGCGCCCTTTCGGATGACGCCACCATCTTTCAATGTCGGCGGCGGCTCGTCGACCAGGGTCGCGCGGATGGCCTCGATCGCATCGCTGACGGGGTCGAGCTCGGCGGCCAATGCGGCCAGCGCGGGGTGTTCTGAACTGAGCAGCGCGCGCGCAAGACCCGGCACGCGTTCGAGCGAGCTCGCGAGCGCGACCAGCTCGCGCGGGTGGGCGGAACGGGCGACGACGCGCGCGACGAGCCGCTGGAGATCCGACACGCCACGTAACAGATCACGCACTTCGGAGCGCGTGAGCGGCGCTTCGAGCGCGGCCTGGACCCCATCGTGGCGACGGCGGATGGCGCTTGCATCCACCAGCGGCGCGAGCAGCCAGCCGCGCAGGAGGCGACTCCCCATCGCGGTGCGCGTCTCGTCGAGGAGCGCCAGGAGGGACCCCTTGCGCCCCCCATCCATCAGAGAGCGCAAGAGCTCGAGGTTGCGCACGGTGGTCGGCGGCAGGACCATCGAGGCCCCGAGGTCGAGCACCTCGAGCGGCCGCATCGCGATTTCGCCGCCGCGGTAAAGGCTCCTGGCGTAGTCGAGCACGAGCTCGGCGGCCGCCAGCTCGGGCTTGTGAGACGCACCAGCCGGCAGCGAGCGGGAGCTCAGGACCACCCGGGGGAACGCATGTTGTGCGATCTTCACGAGGTCGTCGCGCCCGGGCTCGAGCACGAGTTCTTTGATCTCGAGGCGGCGCAGCTCGTCCATCGCATCCTGACCGGAGGCGACCGCCAGGGCCCGTCGCTCGCCGGTGGAGACGTCGAGCCAGCCGAGGCCCCAGGGAATGCGTGCGTCGTTCGAGCCGGGCTCGGGTGCAACGAGGGCCGCCACCCAGTTGGGCTCGCGCCCATCGAGAACGGAGTCGTCGAGCACCACGCCGGGGCTCACGACGCGCACGACCGCACGCTTGACGAGTCCTTTGGCGGTCTTGGGATCCTCGACCTGCTCACAGATGGCGACCTTGCGACCGGCGAGCAGGAGGCGCGGGAGGTAGGTGTCGAGGGCGTGGTAGGGCACGCCTGCCATCGGGATGGGGTTGTCGTCCTTCTTGTTGCGGGCGGTGAGGGTCAGGTCGAGAAGGGCGGCGGCCTCGACGGCGTCTTCGAGGAAGAGCTCGTAGAAGTCGCCCATGCGCATCATCACGAGAGCCCCGGGACAGGCGGCTTTGGCCTCGAGGTATTGCTGCATCATAGGGGTCTGTAGCGGGTCGTTTGTACCCCCCGCACCTTCGGTGCTCCCCCCGGCTCCCGCCCTGGCGGGCCCGGGGGGTGGAGTACCCCCCGCACCTTCGGTGCTCCCCCCGGCTCCCGCCCTGGCGGGCCCGGGGGGTGGAGTACCCCCCGCACCTTCGGTGCTCCCCCCGGCTCCCGCCCTGGCGGGCCCGGGGGGTGTCGGCGACGCAGGGAGGGATGCGGGCGGCACGGCTGTCATCATGAAGCTCCATAGCAACGAGATGCTTGCGTCGGAAAGGGCTTCGTGGCAGCTTGCCGCGCCCTCGGTCCCGGGGTGGCCTAGAATCAGCAGGAGAGCGGCGAATGAGCCAGTCGAATGGATCCGGTGGAGGTTTTCCTGGCTTCCCCGGCCTCCCCGGAATTCCGGGTTTTCCCGGCCAGCCGATCCAGAGCCGCTTCCAGCCCTACATCCTGGAGCCTGGCTCGCCGAGCGCGTTCGCGTGCTTTGGGAGCTGGGAGAATGCGCGCTGCTGCATGCCTATCGACCAGGTCGACGACCCGCTCGATGGTTGCTCGCAGTCGGTCGAGTGCCGCCGCTATACCCTCGAGCAGAACCCGCCGACGACCCGCTTTTCGGTGAAGCCGCGGCGCGATGGACGCTTCGAGATCCAGCAGTTCCGCGACTTCATCCGGGAGCACAACAGCTACCACATGAAGATCGAGCCGGGGCGCATCACGGTCACCTTCCCCGGCAAGCGCACGGTCCCCAAGTCCAAGCGCTTCTTTCTGCACGTCAAGAACGTCGAAGAAGCTGAGCTCGATGTCGACAAGGACTTCGAGCTCATCATGACGATGGAGCGTATGGTGCTGCGCCAGGCCGGCGCAATGCCAGGAGGTGAGGGTCGCGTCGCGCGTCACGTCGACGAGGATCCCGAGGCGCGTCGCCGCCGCATCGCCGAGAAGCTACGCAAGAAGGCCAGTGTCGACGCGCGTAGCCGCGACTTCGATGACGACGAGCTCGACATCGACATCGATCTCGACGTTGAAGAGGACATCGAGGAGCTCGAGGAGGAGGAGTTCGGCGAGGAGGACGATCCGGGCCTCGAAGACGACCTGCCCGAGGACATCGAAGAGATCGACGAGACCGATCCCTACGCGGGTGGCGGCGGGGCCGAGCTCGATGAGCTCGAGGGCCTCGAAGGCGACGAGGAAGAGACGGCCGTCGAGGGTGAGGAGGAAGAAAGCGCGCCCGAAGCCGAAGAGACGGACCCCGAGGCGGGCGAGAAGCCCAAGAAGGGCAAGAAGGCCGAGAAGGTCGAAAAGCCCAAGAAGGGCAAGAAGGCCGAGAAGGCCGAGAAGGCCGAGAAGGCCGAGAAGGCCGAACCCCCGGCCAAGAAGTCCAAGAAGAAGGTGGTCGAAGTCGAGGCGGAGGCCGAGGTCGCCGAAGAGGCGGTCGAGGGCGAGGAGTACGCCGAGCCCGAGGAAGAGGACACCTGGGACGAGGAAGCCGAGGAAGAGGTCGAAGAGGAAGGCGAGACCTGGAACGCTGGCGACGACGACGAGCCTGAGGCCGAGCCCCAAGAAGAAGAACTCGAAGAAGTCGAAGAAGAGGTCGAGGAAGACCTCGAGGACGACGAGGAAGAGGAGTGGGAGGAAGAAGAGGAGGCCGAGGAGGATGAAGAAGAAGAGGCCCCTCGCGGAAAGAAGGGCAAGGCCGGCGCGAAGGCCGCCAAGGCCCCGGTGAAAGCCGCCAAGCCCGCCAAGGGCAAGGCCGCGACGAAAGCCGCCGCCAAGCCTGCCAAGGCCGCCGCCAAGCCCGCCAAAGCCGCCGCCAAGCCCGCCAAAGCGGCCGCCAAGCCGACCGCGAAACCTGCCAAGGGTGGCAAGGACGCGAAGAAGGCGAAGGACAAGAGCCGCAAGCGTTAGCGCTGAGGCACCGCGACATCGCGAGCTTTGAGGCAACAGCAGCTGACACCGATACGGTGGGCTTGCTTGCAGCCGAAACGCGTCGAGGGTATCAACCGTGCGTCTCGGACAGACGACGCGCCGCCGCTATCCGCGGGGCGGTCGCCGTTCGACGCACCTCACCCCTCGCAGGAGCCCCCCATGGTCGAGTCGCTGAGCGCGCAAGAGATCGAGGATCAGATCGGTCTTCGCAAGGTCCGATTCCAGCAGGTGATCGCGGACATCCGCACGGTGCTCAAGGCGGACCTGGAGGCTTTCGTGGTCCGTGAGACCAAGAAGGCGTTCCTGGCGCGCCCCGAGGTCGCGGAGTCCATGCCGGCCGAGCGGGTGGCTGCCCTGAAGAAGGGCGCAGTCGACCTCGGCAAGTCGCTGGCAGCGAAGGTCGACGCGGCCATCGCCGACCCCGAGATATGGGGGGCGCCCGCGCACGAGCCGAGCAACCCGCGCGACATCGTCGGGATCCCAGAAGTATGGGCGCAGGTTCAGGCCGCCGAGAAAGAGCTTCAGGCCTTCTTCGAGGACTTCAAGATAGCGACCGGCGACGCGCCGCAGTACAAGCTGCCCGCGTACTTCGTGGCGGGTCTCTACATGCCGTCCCTGGCCGAGCACTACTGGCGCATCGTGGCCGAGTCGCGCGAGTTGGAAGAGCAGAAGAAGAAGCTCGCCGAGACCTCCGTGCGCGAGCGGCTGCAGGCCAAGTGGGACGGTGCGGCCGACGCGTGACCGGCTAAGGGTTCGCTCGTCGTCAGACGTCGTCACATCCCGAATTGTCGTCATCGTGAAAGTCCCTTGACCACGACGGCTCGCTCGAATTAGTACACGCCCCGCGCCTCGGGCGCTTCCCTGCCTGTCAGGCAGAGCGGGGCAGCGACACGAGCGTAGATGAAGCGATGACCGCGGCGGCTGCGTAGCTCAGTTGGTTAGAGCGAACGACTCATAATCGTTAGGTCGACAGTTCAAGTCTGTCCTCAGCCACCACCGCCATCGTTTCTTTGCGCTCCGAGGTTGATGCCGTGACCTTCGCAAGGACGGGGAGGGCTTGACTGAAGTCCTCACGGGCGGCCGCTAGCGAGGTCGGACGCCTCGAGCGCTGCGCCCCAACGCATGCGCGAGACTGTGATGCCGCAGGCATCGATGAGGCTGGCTTCGCCGCCGTTGTCGCGCAGAGGTGGGCTCCCAACCGTGAGAGGGGCATCGAACGTCACGATGCGGCCCTCGAGGCGAGCGCGGCGTCTGCCGACCTGAAGCGTCCATCCCGTGAGGTCGACCGGCAGCGGTTCAAAGCTCGTGAGGACGACGCTCTCTCCGATGCGACCGTCTGCGGGTCGCGGGGTCACGTCGCTGATGCTGATGTCGGCGCCACACGTCACCTCGCGCATACGTGGTGACGGCATCGGCGGCGGGTCGGCGCCGGCACCGCGCGGGGCCGCGATGAGGAAGAAGACGGTCAGAGCCGAGATGCAGAGCAGGAGGTCGAGCCACATGACCCCTGTTGGAGCACGTACGATGCCAGACACCGGGCTGAGGTCTGACGCGGTGACGCGGACGTTGGCAGTGTCCCAACATGTGTCACGCACGTCCCAGAGTGTGCCGCGCAGGACACTATCACCGGCGTCAGGGCTTCACTTCGACGCGCTCCCACTCATACTCGAGCCCGGCCGCGGTGCGCAGATCCCAATCGAAGTAGCAGATCATCAACATGCGATCGACCTTGGGATCCATGTCCGAGAGGAGGTCACACGGATAAGTGTCGCCGCTGCGATTGCCGTAGGCGCCCTCGGGCACGACCTTGTCGATCTGCACGAGTACGCGGTTCTTGAAGAGGCAGCGGATTTCACCATCGATCTCGGCCGACAGGTAGCGACCGTCAGGATTGCCGGACAACTTCTCATTGAAGCGGGTGCCATCGATGACGAGGGTATCGCTGTAGTTGGGGGTCTTCGTCTCGCCGACGAAGCGCCAGGTGCCGGAGAGCTTGGGGTAGCCCTTCGAGCAGTCGTTCTTCAGCGCGAGCGCCTTGTACTCCTCGATGATCTTCTTGGTCTCGTCGGTGAGCGGCTTTGGCGCTGGCTCTGGCCGAACCTCAGGCTTGACCTCGGGCTTCGGGGTCGGCTCGGAGAGCTCGATCGTGGCGGGCGTCAGCGCATCGGTCGGTAGCGCGTCCGAGAGCCGGCCGGTCGGCAAGTCTTGCGAGATCGGGCTAGGGCGTTCCGCGGACGACGCGCAGGCGAGCAACGAGAGCGCACTCAGCGCGAGCAGCGGCAAGGGATGGAGCGTCATGAGGGCCTCGACTGGATGAGAAGGTCGCGAAGGGGGCGATTGGCAGGTGGCATCTCGAGGGCAATCAGCTCGGCGCGGGTGCACAGGCAGAGCTCCGACGCGGCGAGGGGCCGTGGCTGGCTGCCGGGCAGGGTGCGAGCCAGATAGAACAGGATGAGAACGGTGCGATCTGGGTACGCATGCCAGGAGAACGTCAAGGGCCGGACCACTTCGGTCGCGACATCGAGCTCTTCGAGCAGCTCGCGGCGGAGCGCTTCCTCCGGAGATTCACCGGGCTCGATGCGGCCCCCGGGCAGCTCCCATTGCAACGCCAGGTGTGCATCCGGCAGCCGGCGCGCGATGACGTAGGTCGGTTCGCCCGCACGATCACCATGCTCCAGGAGGCCGACCACGATGATCTTGGGCACCCGCTGTGCCGGCGTGGCACTCGTCACGAGGCACACCGACTCTCGAGCCAGGCCTTGCGCGCCGCCATGACGCGCTGGATGAAGCGCTGCCGCGGGGCTTCGGCACGGCGCTCGAAGGCGCGGTCGGTCGCCTTCGCGCCAAGTGCGTAGGCCGCGAGCGCGTAGTCGACAGCGCCATCATAGCGCGCGAGGAGGCGCTTTAGGAGACGCGCGCCGCAGCGCAGGTTCTCGTCGGCCTCGTAGAGGTCGCCGCAGTCAAGGCGCTTGCCGGTCGACGGCATGATCTGCATGAGGCCACGCGCACCCGCCCGGCTCTTCGCACGAGGCTGCCAGCCGGACTCGACGGTCGCGATGCCGGCGAGGAGGCCTGCATCGACGCCGCTCTCGGCCGCGACCTCGCGCACGAGCGGGGCGAAGGCGGCGCACTCGGGGCTTCGCAAGGATTGCGGGGCTTTCTTTGAAGGCGCGTTGCGTCCGTGTGCCACGGGCTCGTAGGTGACCGTCGAGTCGACCGGTGCGGGCGACGACGCACAGGCACCGATCGAGGCAACCGCGAGGCTCGCTGCCAGCCAGCCGAAAGCACGGCGGCGGCCTGCAACAGGCGGTAGCGCCATCTCAGGCGTCGCCCGTGTTCTCGATGAAGAACGTCTCGAGCGAGGTGCCGCTCGTCGCGAGGGCATCCAGTGCCGTCCGGTCGAGGCGCTTCACGACGCGGCCATTGTCGATGAGCACGACGTTTGTGCAGAGCCGTTCGAGCACATCGAGAATGTGCGACACGAGCACGATCGCCGTGCCGCGCGCGAGCTCCTCGCGGATGACCCTCTTCACTTCGGCTGAGGCCCGCGGGTCGAGCCCGTTGAGCGATTCGTCGAGCACCAGGAGCGGCGGGCTCCCAAGGAGCGCCGCGCAGATCGACAGCTTGCGCGCCATGCCTTCGCTGTACTCGCGCGTCATACGATGCTGCGCGGGCACGAGATGGAAGCGCTGGAGCAGGGTGTCGATCATCGTGCGCGCGCTGTCGTCGGGGATGCGACGGATGGCGGCGACCAGCTCGAGCAACTCGCGCCCGGTGAGGAACGGGTAGAGCTCGATGTCCTGGGGCACGTAGCCGGTGAGCTTACGGGCCGCGAGCGGGTCTTTCAGGATGTCTTCGCCGCCGACCAGGATGGCGCCTTCGTCGGCCAGCATCTGGCCGGTCAGGATCTTGACCGTCGTCGACTTGCCGGCGCCGTTGGGGCCGATGAGGCCCAGGAGCTCGCCCTTGGCGACGTCGAGATCGATCCCATCGACCGCGACCGTCGTGCGAAATCGCTTCTTCAGCCCGCGGATCGAGAGCACCGTCAAACCACACCTCCCAGCACCGTCACCACCGAGGCGATCACCACCCGCCAAAGCGTCGCGGTCAAGCCCGGGCGCTCGGCCCCAAGCCTCGCCACGAGGTGCCCGCCGACGACCAGCGCAATCGTCAGCGCGAGCCCCGCGCCGAGCACCACCAGCGACGCGCTGATGCTGCCGGTCGTGAGCGTCATCGCGGTCGCGACGACCAGCGCCACGAGCGGGTGGTGCGCGGTCGCGAGCAGCCGCCCGCGCAGCTCTTGCCCGGGATTGCGCGGCAACGTCAGATCGAGCCAGCGCGAGGCGAGCTCGCCGCGAAGGCGGAAGGCGGACACGATGAAGACGCCGTCGAGCATCGCCAACGCGAGCAGCACGGTCAGCGCCGGCGAGCGGATCGGCGGCACGTCGTGGGCGAGCTTCAGGACCGCACCCGCGAACACCCAGAGGAGGACGCGATCGAGCCGGTGTCGGCGTCTCAGCTGCTTGAGATCACGCAGGAAATAGGGACGCGCGGCGAGCGGAAGGAGGTGCCGCAGGCGCTCGCCGGGGACGAACTTCGGCACGCCGTCCTCGCGATAAGGCGGGGGTACGTCGACCTCGCCAAAGCGCGGCAGGATGAGGTGAAGGCTCTCCGCTGAGATGCGACGGGCACGCACGACCGAGAAGACCGCCACCGCGAGCGACACCAGCAGCACCGGCGCGAGCAGCGAGCCCTTGCCGCGGAAGACCGCGTCGCGGAACGCGAGGTCGATGAAGATCCCGAGCACCAGCGTGCCGAAGAGCCCGAGTGCTGGCGCATAGACGAGCAGCGCCGCGTCGTCGGGCACGCTCATGCCGGCGAGCAGCTTCCGGACCTCGCTGCCCTTCGACAGCAACGAACGCCCCGCGTAGAGGTGCAGCATGATCGCCAGACACAACCCGACCGCGAACTGGGTGAGCCCTACAAGGATCGTATAGGTGCCCGCGTGAGCCGCCCCAGGCAACGGCGACAGGAACAGTGCGATCGCATAGGCGACCGCCGGGAACACCAGCGGCAGGTGGATGACCAGCGCGCGAATGAAGAGATCATCGAAGCGATTTGCACCCGACAGCGGCAGGGTCGCCAGGAAGCGTGCGTCGGGCGCGCGGAAGAAGACCTCGAAGCTCGTGTAGCTGTAGATGAGGGCCGCCAGCGTGCCGAGCCAGAAGACCTGGTCGCGCACGAGCGTCTCGTCCAGGGTCGGGGCGGCGCCTGCCGGAGTAAGCGCGATGCTGCTGGCGACCAACGTCGTGCCAAGGAGCGCCAACGCAGCAATTGCGACCAGCGTCACGAGCAGCACGATCACGCCGAGTCCACCGCCCGCGCGACGTCGCAGCCCGCGCCAACGAAAGCCCAGCAGGCGGCGCGTGAGCGAAGGCTCCAAAGCTCGTGCAGGCTCGGGTCGAGACAACGGTCCCCTGGCGTTCGAGAGCGCGGCCCGGCGCGAGGGCCGGAGGCCTATCGCTTAGCAGGCACGGCGTGTTCCCGCCAGTTGTCCGGGCGCGTGGGGCGCGTGGCGACGGGGCGGCCGGTCGCGGCACCAGGTGTCTGGTGTCAAATGCTGCGACGGGCGGCTGCGGCGTCACTCGGTCGGTCGCTTGTGCGGAGTACGTCAAGTACACCTCCGCGCTCTCTTCCCTCGTTCCTTGCATCCGCTCCGCCTCGCTGTTCGACACCAGCCACCTAGACGGCGCGTGCCGGGTGCGTCACGGTTGGGGCGTGAATGACGTCATCGCCTGTGCCGTGTGTGGGGAATCCGCTGCCAGTGACCGCACGGGCGGGCTCCTCTTTGTCGGCAAGCGTTGGTTCTTCTGCGGGCCGCCGTGCCGGATCACGTTCAAGCGCGACCCGGAGCGCTGGGCGGCCGAACGACCGGAAGGCGGCGTGTCGGTCGCGTCGGCGAGTGCCCTGCCGCGCACCCGTGTCATAAGTCCATTCAAGGTGCGGTGACAGCGCGAAGATCTCCTGGTTCCTAATGGTTCTGGGTGTGATTCAAGCTGAGGGGGCAAATGGCTCGGGGCGCGATCCGACAACGGACAAACCACGGAGACACGGGATAACGGAGGCGGAGCCAGAAGCCAGCGCCCGACGGCCGTTGGCGTGCCCGTTGCCAATGAACCTCGACGGCCACGCCGATGACGCGCTCGCAGACGTCCTCAAACCTCAGCCTCAAATCTCCGTGTTCTCAGTGTCTCCCTGGTTCATCATCCCAATCCGCGGGTGTGATTCGAGGTGAGGGGGCACTTGACTCAACCCCGCATTCGGTCGGCAGCAGAAGAGGGCCGGAGAACTTGATGAAGTGGGGCCCGCCGTGAGCCACTGCCATCGCAAACCCGTCCTCGCCGCATTGGCTGCCAGGGCCGACCCGCTCCAAGGGCCATCCCCCTCAATTCGCCGTATCGCCTTCGGCTGCCGTTGCCGAATTTCGATCACAGCCACCGGTTCTCCTGGCCTCGACGGCGTCGGCAGGACAGGCTACGGTGCCGCCCCCGCTCGGGACGGAGCTTCTTCGCCGAGCTGCTGGCCTGATAGTCACGCGCATCCGCATCGCGAGAGCCCTGCGGCGGCGTTGAGCCCGCATCGCGAAGCCCGCGCGGCGGTACGTACTTGCAGTGTGCCCTCGGAGTCCGTGTGTTCAGCATCGTCGAGCTCATCGGCAAAAAGCGTGATGGAGAGCGCCTCAACGATGAGGAGATCCGCTTCATCATCGATGAGTTCGCCAAAGACCGCATGCCCGCCTACCAGATGTCGGCGCTGGCGATGGCGGTGTTCTTCCGCGGGCTCGACGACCGCGAGACCGCCACCTGGACCGACGCGATGTTGCGCTCGGGGCGTGTGCTGGACCTTGCCGATCTCGGCAGCGGGCGGGTCGACAAGCACTCGACCGGCGGCGTCGGCGACAAGATCTCGCTGCCGTTGGCACCTGCCGCGGCGGCGTGCGGCGTCATCGTGCCGATGGTCGCCGGCCGTGGCCTCGGCCATACCGGTGGGACCATCGACAAGCTCGAAGCGATCCCGGGCTACGATGTCGCGCTGACGGTCGATCGCTTCAGGGCGGTGTTGGCCACGGTCGGCTGCAGCATCATCGGCCAGACCGAAGAGATCGCCCCTGCCGACAAGCGCCTCTACGCCTTGCGCGACGTCACCGCGACCGTCGAGTCGATCCCGCTCATCTGCGCTTCGATCATGTCGAAGAAGCTGGCCGAGGGCATCGAGGGGCTGGTGCTCGACGTGAAGGTCGGGCCGGGCGCGTTCATGAAGACGCTGGCCGACGCGCGCGAGCTGGCGGGGCGCATGGTCGCCGTCGGACGCGAGATGGGCACGCGTGTGGTCGCGTTCCTGACGCGCATGGACGAGCCGCTCGGCCGCATGGTCGGCAACGCCTGCGAGATCGAAGAGTCGATAGACGTCCTGTCGGGGCGTGGTCCAGCCGATGTCATCGAGCTCACCGAGGTGCTCGGCGGCGCGATGGTCGAGCTCGCCCAGGGCGTGTCGTTTGCAGTCGGCCGCGCGCGCATCGCCGCCTCGTTGCGCGACGGCAGCGCGCTCGAGCGCTGGAACGCGATGGTGCGTGCGCACGGTGGCGACCTTGCGAAACTGCCGCGCCACCGCGCCGAGGTCGCCGTGGTCGCGAGTCGCGCGGGCTTCGTCCAGACGATCGACGGGCGCGAGGTCGGCCTCGTCGCGGTGCAGCTCGGCGCCGGGCGAGCGCGTCGTGAAGACCCGGTCGATCCCGCGGTCGGGATCCGCGTCGATCGCAAAGTCGGCGAACGCGTCGAGGCCGGCGCGCCGCTCGCGACGATCCTCACCGGTGCCGCCGGTACCCCGTCCGAAGCACTGACGGCGCGCCTCGGCGCAGCGTTCGTCATCGGCGACGACCCCGTCGGCGAACGCCCAATCATCCTCGAGCGCGTTGGCTGAACGACGCGTGGCCCGCAGTAGCGCCTTCGGCTGCCGTTGCCGAGGGCATCGTTCCGATCCTATCCAGCACAAAGCCGAGAAGTGATGAGCCCACCGTCTGATATCCTTGCCAAGCTCGATGGCGCCCAGGCGTTCGTGCAGGGGCGCAGCCCGCTGGTGCCGGTCCTCGGCATCGTCGCCGGCAGCGGCCTCGGCATGCTCGGCGGCATCGTCACCGACGCGGTGCGCATCCCCTATGCCGAGATCCCGCATGCGCTCGCGCCGACCGTCATCGGACACGCGGGTGAGCTCGTGCTGGGGCGCCTTGCAGGTCTTCCGGTGGCGGTCCTGTCGGGGCGCGTGCACGGCTACGAAGGGCACGACAGCGACGAGGTCGTCTTCAACGTGCGCCTCGTCGCGCGCCTCGGCGCCAGGCAGTTCCTCGTCACCAACGCAGCCGGCGGGGTCGAGCCGTGGCTGCGTCCGGGCGCGCTCTGCCGGATCGTCGACCACCTGAACCTGACCGGCAACAACCCGTTGATTGGGCCGAATGTCGCGGCGTTGGGGCCGCGCTTCCCGGACATGTCGACCGCCTACAGCCCCGAGCTCGGGATCATGCTGGAGCGCGCGGCCGAGCGGGCAGGGGTGGCGCTGTATGCGGGTGTGTACGCCGGGCTCTCGGGCCCGAGCTATGAGACGCCGGCGGAGATCCGCATGTTGCGCACGCTCGGCGCGGCGCTGGTCGGGATGTCGACCGTGCACGAGGTCATCGCGCTGTCGCACATGGGCATCAAGGTCGCGGGGCTCTCGTGCGTGACCAATCACGCGGCGGGTGTGTCGTCGCAGCCGCTCGACCACGCCGACGTCGCCCAGACCGCCAACGAGGCGGGCCCCAAGCTGCTCGCGCTGGTGCAGGCATTCGCCGCGATCCTGGCCGAAGGGCCGGCCTGAGCCCGGGCTCAGGTCTGGCAGTCAGCCCGACAAGAGAGGTTGCCGATGAGCTCGACCGACGCTTCGATTCCCCTTACGACGGCCGCCAAGGACGCCCTCGTTGCGGCCGCGCGCGCCGTGCAGCAGCGCGCCTATGCGCCTTACTCGAAGTTTCACGTCGGCGCGGCGATCCTGACGCGATCGGGCGCGGTTCACGTGGGCGTGAACGTCGAGAACGCGTCATACCCGGTCGGCTGTTGCGCTGAGCGTATCGCCATCGGCGCGGCCTATAGCGCTGGCGACAGCGAGGCGATCGCGGTCGCGGTCGCGACCAGCGCCGATACCCCGGTCATGCCCTGCGGCATGTGCGCGCAGGCGTTGTTCGAGCTGTCGCGCGACATTCTGGTGATAGCGTCCGACAAGGACGACGTGCGGCGCGAGGCGTTCGTGCGCGACGTGCTGCCCTACGCCTATCAAGGTGAAGGACTCGTGACGGGGCCTGGGGCTAGGCGATGAGCATCGTCATCCGTGGCGGCACGGTGATGACGATGGACGACGCGGGCACGGTGGTACGTGCCGACGTTCGCATCGACGGGGGACGGATCACGGCGATCGGCGCTGAACTGGCGGTCGCCGAAGACGATCGGGTGCTGGACGCGAGCGGCGCCGTAGTGCTGCCGGGGTTCGTCCAGACGCACCTACATCTGTGTCAGACCCTCTTTAGGAACCTGGCCGACGACCTGGCCCTCCTCGAGTGGCTACAGCAGCGCGTATGGCCGCTCGAGGCGGCGCACACGTACGCGAGCCTGTCGGCGTCGGCCGAGCTCGGGGTGGCCGAGCTGCTGCTGGGGGGCACGACCGCGATCGTCGACATGGGCACCGTGCACCACACCGAAGCGGTCTTCGAAGCGATCGCGAACGGCGGGCTGCGCGCGGTCGCGGGCAAGTGCATGATGGACGATCCATCGTGCCCGGATGGCCTGCGCGAAGGCACCGAAGCGAGCATCGCCGAGTCGCTGGCGCTTGCGCAAAAGTGGGACGGCGCCGCCAATGGCCGCATCCGCTATGGCTTCGCGCCGCGCTTCATCCTGTCATGCAGCGACGAGCTCCTGCGCCGCGTCGCGACGCTTGCGGCCGACGGCGGTTGGTTCGTTCACACCCACAGCTCGGAGAACGTCGACGAGATCGCCATCGTCGCGGCACGCTCCGGGGCGCGCAATGTGCTGGCGCTAGCGGCGCGCGGGATCCGCGGCGAGCGCACCGTGCTCGCGCATTGCGTGCACCTTGACGACGCCGAAGTGGCCGAGCTCGTGAGCGCGGGCACGCGTGTAGCGCATTGCCCGAGCTCGAACCTGAAGCTCGGTAGCGGCATCGCCGATGTGCCGGGACTGCTGGCGGCGGGCGCGCACGTGTCGCTCGGCGCCGATGGCGCGCCATGTAACAACCGCCTCGACATGTGGACCGAGCTACGCACCGCCGCGCTCGTCCAGAAGCCACGCCACGGCTCGACCTCGATGCCGGCCGAGCTGGTCTTGCGCATGGCGACCCGTGCGGGCGCCGAGGCGATCGGCAGGGGCGCCGAGCTCGGCCAGGTGCGCGCGGGATTCATCGCGGATCTGCAGGTCGTGGGCCTCGATGGGCTCAACACCGGACCGGGTGGCCGCCTCGCCTCGCGGCTCGTGTACGCGACCGAGCGCTCACAGGTGCGCCATGTGATCGTCGACGGCGACGTGTTGGTCGAGGCTGGCAGGCTCGTGCGCTGGGACCGCGCTGTGATCGCCGAGAACGCGCGGCGTGAGCTTACGGGCTGCCTGGAACGGGCGGGGCTGACGGCGCTCGCGAGCTGACGCCATCGGAAATCAGAATCGGTGCACGACGCCGAGCGCGGTGTTGAAGACGACGCCACCGTAGCTGAGATCGCCTCCCGGGTTGTCGCTCGCGCGGCGATAGGCGGTGCGTCGCGGCAGGATCGTCGCCTGCAGCGCGAGGTCGATTTCGACGACCGACCGGCCTTCCTTGAGTGGGTTCTGAAAGCCGATCGCGGCGCCGAGGGAAAGCACGTGTGCGTCGTTGTCGAGATAGGCGGACGGGCCCGTCGCGGGCGGGGCCGGCGTGGGTCGAAAGAAGTAGCCGGCGCGCAACGTGAGGCTACGGGTCGGCATCCATTCGGCGCCGACGCGCGCTGTGATCGTATCGACGAAGCCGAGCTCGAGCGGGGTGGAATCGACCGAGAGATCGAGCGCTGCGTCGAGCCCGAAGGCGGCGATGAGGCGCCCGCCGAAGTCGACCGAGAGGCGCGGCGAGGGGTCGGGCGCGCCCGACCAGAAGGCCCAGGTGAGGTCGACGGCCAAGGTGATCGCCGGGTCGTCGAGGGTGTAGGCGAGGCCGAATGCGAGCTGGTGTGGGGTCCAGAGCACGGTCTGGGCGACGTCGATTTCGATCCTCAGCGCTTCGCCCTCGCTGACGCGCACCGGCAGGTCGAACGAGAGCGAGCTCGAGCCGCGGTAGGTGAGCCCGAGCTTGAGCTGGCCGCCGTGGGGTCCGAGCGGAGGTCGGATGTGGATCCCTGCGAATGGCGCGAGCGTCGGTTGCAGCGTGACGCCGATCGAACGGCGGTCGAAAGTACCCGATAAGATATCGAGATCAAGGCGGGCACCACCGGTGAGATCGGCCAGGATCTGGAGCCCGGCGCCGAGCGAGAACCAGCGCGTGAGGTCGCCCGCGAGCCCGAGGTGGATGAGCAGCTTGTCCTGCAGATTCTGGTAGAGGTACCACTGCGGCGCGGCGGGATCGACGCCCTGGACGCGCAGGAGGCGCTTCACCGGCAGCGATACGGAGATGCCCAGCGCGAGCCGGTCGTCGAAGATCCCGCCGAACGGCTTGACCCATCCAAAGGAGAGGCCGAGGTGGCTCTCGGGGTTGACGGTCGTCGGGCTGGCGCTCGGATCTTCGCGGGTCACCTCGAGCAGCGGCACCGAGAGGTGCATGCCGAGGGCGAGACTGTTCTGCTTTTCGAGCGTGAGCGCGGCCGGGTTGTAGAAGAGCGCCGAATAGCCGACGACCGCGGCGGTCATCGCCCCGCCCATGCCGATGTCGCGCGGTGTGACGCCGAAGATGTCGAACGAGCCGGCGCGTGCGGGGGCGGCGGGCGCGAGCAGCAGTGCCAGTGCCAGGAGCTGGATTGCGGGGCGCGAGCGGCGCGTCATCGTGTGCCGCCGCCCGCTGGGGTGGTCCGCGAGGAGGGTGAAGCCTGGGCCGAAGGCCTGCAGGCGCCGGACGCGAGGTCGATCACGAGGTCGAAGAGGCCCGAGAGGGCGTCGGCCTCGAGCAGCCCCGCGATGTCGCCGAGCACCGCCGGTGCGACGTCGTCGGCAATGAATGCGAGCAGCGCCGGCAGGAGGCCGCGGCGGATCTCGGCGTCGTTCGCGAGCACCGCCAAGAGCTTCTGCGCGAGCTCGCGTAGCGCGTCCGAGAGCACCGGTGCGGCGTCGGGGACAACGTCGGCGAGCAGGCCCGAGGTGAGGAGGTCATAGAGAAACCCACCCAACACGAGGTCGGGGTCGGCCCACTGCAGACACTTCAGGAACCCCTGGAGGCGCGGCAGGCCATCGGCATCGAGGAGCCGTTCGAGGCCCGCGGCGAGGTCAGCAAACGGCGGCGCGTCGAGGTCGACGATGAGGCCCAGGAGGTCGACGATGCTGGCCACGTCGAAGGTGTCGGACTGTGCCGCGACGAGCAAGTTGCGCACGAGGTAGGACAGGGCTTCGCGACCGTTGTTGTCTTCGAAGTCGAGGCCCGCCAGGCCGTCGCCGAGTGCATCGCTCGGGAGCGTCTCGAGCAGCGCATCGATGAGCGGCGCATCGCCGATCGCCTCGCCTAGCAGGGCGAAAACGGGCGCGCCTTCGCAGCTCGCGAGGGTGCGCCTCGTGAGCGCCGTGAGCGGTTGATTTGGAGCCCGTGGCCCGGTCTCGACGAGCCAGCGCAGGACCCGTGCAAGCGTCGCCTGGATCCCCTGCCCGGTGGGGGTCGGGGCCGCATCCGCGGGCCTCGCGAGTGCCGAGAAGTCACCGTCTTCGAAGGCACCGAGGAGGCCCAGCAAGGCGTCGAGCAGATCGCGTCGCGCGCTATCCGGGATACGCTCGCGAATCGTGGTCGCCAGGTTCGTGAGACGCCCCTGGGCTTCGAGCGCGTAGAGCGGCTGCAGGTAGTCATCGGCCTCTGGGCAGTCGGGCGGCGGTGGGCTGTAGGGCGCGACCCGGTCTTCGGCGCCACAGCCGAGCCCGAGCGTCACCACGAGCAACGTCACCGCGAGCAGCGTCAGCGCGACCGGGCAAAGCAGGGCTCGAATCGATGGAGGGCATGGCACGGCGCGAGCCTCGCCCGGACCTGTCCGGTTTTCAAGCGGTGCAGGCAGGCAGCCCGAGCTTTGCCTGCAACCGTGACACGACGCGATGCAGCGAGCCGCCTGGTTGACGCTACCAAAACGCCGAACGGCCGAACGGCCGAACATCGCTGCCCGGCCGCTCGATTGGGTCCAAGTCACGGGATCAGAGCGTCATGAGGTACGCGACGAGCTGCTCCTTCTGGACGTCGCTGAGGTGCGAGGTCTTGCCCATCGTGTCGCTCGTGCGATCGAGCACCGCGCGCAAGGTCTTCTCGCTGCCGTCATGCAGGTACGGCGCGGTGTAGAAGAGGCCCTTGAGGGTCGGGGTGTTGAGGCGCCCCGGCGGTTTGGCATCGGGGTTCACTGCCTGGTCGAACTGGAAGCGAATGACCTCCGCCTGGCTGGCGGTGCCGACGTCGTGCCCGAAGCCGTCGGTGAAGTTCTGCTCGGGGCGGTGGCAGCTCGAGCAGCCGACGGTTTTGTCCTGGAAGAGGATCTTGCCTGCGAGCTGGTCGGGCGTGAGCTGGCCGTTCGGGGCGAGGTTGGGGTTGGCGGGCGCCTCGAGTCCGAAGAGCAGGAACTGTTCGAGGTCGGTGAGCTCCTGCTGGGTGAGGCCGTCGCCGCGCATGCGCGCGACCGTCTCGGTCATGTTGTCCTTCAGCGCGTCCTTGGTGCCGCCCCAGTTGAAGGGCGCCGTGCCGAGCAGCCGACCGGCGAGGGCCGGGGTCTGGCGCGGGCCGTCGGAGATGAACCACACGAGCTTGTCCTCGCCGCCCTCGAAGTGGCAGGTGCCGCACGCGAACTCACCGGCATGGCTCATGTTTTCGTTGCGGGCGAAGGTGTAGGTGCGGGCGCCGCGGCGGACCGTAGCGGGCATCGGGTCGATGCCGTAGGTCGAGCTCTTGGCGGCACTCAGGCGGAAGGGGCGCACGCGCGGGCTCTCGCTGTCGAACTCGGGCCGGGAGTCGGGGGGCGTCTGGGTCGCATCCATGAAAGGAACCGGGACTGCGCCACTCATCGCGGAAGGGGTGCCGAAGACTTCGCTGCCATCGGCTTGGACGGGGTGGCCGTTGGCCATCACCTCGAGCGTGAAGAACGGCGTGAGGTCGATGGCGCTGACCGTGAGCTGGTGCTCGTTGACGACGTAAGCGGTGTTGCCGTCCGGCGCGAACGCGATGCCGCGCGGGGCGTGCCCGACGTCGATGATCGCCAGCGGTGAGCGGGCCGGGTCCGCGCCCGTCTCGCCAGTCGACATGACGAGCACATTGTCCGAGCCGTAGCCAGTCACGAACAGGAGGCTCCAGGTCGGGTGATGTGCGATGTCCGAAGGCTGATCGAGAAGGCCCAGCATCGGCTCGCCCGTCAGTACGTCCTGCACCGGGAAGGCGGGCTCGGAGGCGAGCGTAGCGCCGTTGCTGTCGGTGGCGGTGACGGTCACTTCGATCGGACGGGTCGGGATCGGGAAGGCCGCCGTCGGCGTCGACGAACCTCCATAGCCATCCGAGGGCGCTGCTCCCACGTCGCCGCTCACCTGGGAGGTGGTTGCGTTCATGAATCCTGACTCGGTGCCGGGGGCCGCGGTGATGTGCGCGATGAAGACCGAGCCGTCTTCGGGCGAGACCGCCGCGGCGAGCGCGCGGGCGGCGTGTAGGCCGTCGAGGCGCAGGCGCTCGACGAACTCCGCCGGGTTGCCGATGCGCAGCGGCGACTCTGAAATGGTATCGACCGGGAGGTTGTCCTCGAGGCCAATCTTCAAAGTGCCCGAGAACTGATGCACCACCATGAGCCAGCCATTCGGGCTCACCGTCACGCCGCGCGGCGTGTCGAGCAGCGCCACCGGGGTCGCGACCTCCTCGAGGTCGGCGGTGTCGAGCGTGAACAGCTCGCGCTCGAACGGGAGAGTCGCGTAGAGCGTCGTCGCGTCCGGCGACAGCGCCAACCCAAAGACGTCGGTACCGAGCTTTCTCCGGGCCTCGATGAGGAGCTGTGACGAGACGCGCAGGACTTCGCCGTTCCTGAGCGACACGAAGACCGCGCCGTCGTCGCCGACGACGATCTGCTCGGGCTTGCCGCCAAGGGCCACCGAGGCCTGGCGCGTCAGCGTCTTGCGGTCGAGGCGCACGAGCTCACGGTTGTCGCGGTCGGCGACGAAGAGATGGTCGACGGTCGCGGCGATTGCGTGACCCGTCATGGCGGCGGTCGTGTTCTGAACAAACAGTGGCCGTGGCGCCTCGGGGAAGCTGTGCGGGAACTCCACGAGCACCGGCGGATGGAGGTTTTCCTCCTTGCCGCAGGCGGTGATGGCGCTGAGCGCAGGCAGGGAGAGCAGAAGACCGAGACGGGCGAGGTTCTTCATCGAGGCCTCCGACGGAGCAGGCGAATGAGCGAAGGTAGTGGGGTCGGACAGAGCGAGTCAACGCCGAGTCCCGGGTGCGATGCCGGATAAGCCAAGGGCAATAAGCGTGCCCGCATCGCCTCGGGCGGTCTGCCACGAGATTCGCGGTCTTTCAGGGGGGACGCCCGGTCGCGAGGAAGCGCATGGCTGTAAACGCGCTTGCCAGGTGGGAAAAGTCTGCCGCAGGTGGATAAGGCCCGCAGTCCAGACTTCGCCATCCTTGCGAAGGCCCGCAGGTCAGGCTTCGCCATCCTTGCGAAGGCCCGCAGGTCAGGCTTCGCCATCCTTGCGAAGGCCCGCAGGTCAGGCTTC
>Ga0105044_10002367_pt1 | contig 25672 bp, 21 predicted proteins | sample MAT01_FD_78092 | JGI IMG/M metagenome (GOLD analysis project Ga0105044, IMG submission 78092) | Freshwater microbial communities from Lake Fryxell liftoff mats and glacier meltwater in Antarctica - MAT-01 | ecosystem: Environmental > Aquatic > Freshwater > Ice > Liftoff microbial mat | place... | reverse complement strand
GCGACTTGGCGACTTGGCGACTTGGCGACTTAGCGACTTAGCGACTTGGCGACAGGCGACAGGCGACCGGCGACCCGCGACCCGGCGACCCGGCGACCCGGCGACCCGGCGACCCGGCGACTTGGCGACTTGGCGACCTAGCGGTCGAGGCGGTCGGCGATCGCCCACGCCAGCAGGGGTACCATGATTTCGTGATGCCCCGTGATTTCGTACCCCTTCCCACTGTCCTGCGTCGGCCGTCGGACCACGTTCATCCGCGGGCGATAGTGGCGCTGCATGTCCAGGTCGCAGGTCACGAAGTCGTTGGGTCGACCTTCGCCGAGGTTGCGAGCGACGGTGAGCGCCTTGAGAAAGACCTCTGGCATGATCACGGCGCTGCCGACGTTCAGCACGACGCCACCATCGTGGAGCGTGTCGATCGAGGCCGCCAAACGACGGAAATCGCGATGGCTGGTGTCACCAATCGCCGCGCCGTTCGCGGCGGGATGCTGATGGATAATCTCGGCGCCAAGGGCGGCGTGAATCGTGGCTGGGACTCCGAGTCGCCAGCACTGGTACGTCAGCGAGAGCTCTGGATGCAAGAGGGGCTCCTGCTGCGACAACGCGCGCGCAACCGATTCGCCCATGCCCCAGCCGTTGGCCATACCGGCGGTGAATGCCGCATTGAGGCCGCTCCCCGTTTCGTCGGCCATGCCGAACGACCCATCGCGCAGTCCAACGGCTACGTCCTCTGACGTGCCGCCGAAGCGCGCAATTTCGTAGTCGTGGATGGCCGCCGAGCCGTTCATCGCCACGTGCGTGACGACGCCCCGTGCGACGAGATCGATCAAGACTCTCGCGAGCCCGGTTTTCACGACATGTCCGCCGAGCATGAGGAGCACACCACGATCTCGGCGCCTCGCTGCGACAATGGCGTCTACCACCGCGAGAAAATCGCGAGCCACGAGGATGTCGGGCAGCGAGTCAAGAAACGCGTGCACGGTGCGCGGCGAGTTTGCGTCGCCGGGTGGCGACGCAAACTCGTCAGCGCGAACCTTGTTCGGTCGGGTGAGGACAGGTACAGTGCGCACGTGTGCGAGATTGGCCTCGCGATACTGCAACGGCGTGGGTGCGTGGGGACCGACGGTGCTCACGCGGCATCGCCCGGTGCAGCGCCGGCATCGCCCGGTGCAGCGCTGGCATCGCCCGGTGCAGCGCCGGCATCGCCCGGTGCAGCGCTGGCATCGCCCGGTGCAGCGCTGGCGTCGCCACCTGCGCCGCCCCGATCGGAAGGGGGCTCTCCGCCGCCGCCGCCGTCGCGCAACCGATCGCGCCCGCGAGCCCGTCGGGCGCCGCCTCGCCTGCCACGTCGGCCGCGTCGGCGTGAACGTGCAAGGGGTCCTGCATCGTCGTCCTGCTCGTCAGCGTCGTCGTCGCTCTCGTGTGGCGCACTGTCGCTGGCCCGGACGTCATCAGCGCTGCGGTTTTCCCCCGTGTCGTGATTTTCGCCCGAGAGCGGTTCACGGGGCGCGCTGGGCGTGGATGGACGCGCTGCTCGCGACCCGCGAGACGGGCGATCGGCGCGCATCGCGGCGTCTGCCTCCTTGTCGCGAGCATCGTCATCCCCGTCGTCCGAGTGGTCCGCCGCATCGAGTGCGCTGCCTGACGTCGCACGATCGTCGACCTCGTCGTTTGCCTCGTCGCCCGTTTCATCGTCCGCCTCGGACGCGCCGGTTCCACGCGACTTGGATTTGCGTCGACGTGAACGCCGGTTGCGGCGGCGTTTCCGTTCACCGATATCCTCACTTGCCTCCGAACCTGTCTCCACCGCACCATCGCCGCCGACCGCAAACGGCGGCGCCTCTTCGTTTGCGTTCTCGTCCACGGTGGGCGTGTCGGCGAGCAGGCGATCGCTGACCGACGACGCGTCGCTGAGGGACGATGGCGAGGCGTTGCGTGGCGCGCTGTTCACAATCGGCGCGGCTTCTCCGATGCTCGTGTCCACGTCGTTTGCGCCCGCGTCCGGCATCGGGACGAATGATGACGGGGTGTCGGCGCGCGGTGCTGCGGTGGAAGCGCGACGCGAGGCGGGTGCGGCGAACGGGTCGTCGAGTATCAGATCCGCGTCGTCGGCAGGTGCCACGCGCCCTCGACGCGGCTGCCGGTCTCCGCGGTCCGCTTTGCCGGACCGCCCCGTCGGCGCGCGGTCGACGCGATCCGGACGAGCGTCCGTTCGTATCTCGGTCCGTGTGTCCGTTCGCGGGTCCGGTTGTGTGTCCGTTCGTGGATCCGCTCGTGGATCCGTTCGTGTGTCTGCTCGTGGATCCGTTCGTGTGTCTGCTCGTGGATCCGTTCGTGTGTCTGCGCGTGGATCCGTTCGTGTGTCTGCGCGTGGATCCGTTCGTGTGTCTGCTCGTGGATCCGTTCGTGTGTCTGCGCGCAGGGGTGGCGCACCCCTCGCGGCGGCGTCGCTGCTGCCGGTGGTGCGTTCGGTGCCGCCGCGACCCTCTTCACCGCGTGTCCCGCTTACGCGCTCGCGTGAGCGTTCGCGTGAGCGCTCTGGGCGTCCGTCGCGCCGTGCGGTATCCTCGGCGCTCTCGCCGCGCAGTCGGTCGCGCTCTCGCGACCGCTCGCGAAGTGTGTCGGCGGTGACGTCTGGTTCGTCGCGTTTCGTCGAGGATGGCCCGCCCCGCCCAGTGCGCGTCGGCGTCTCGACGGCGGTTTCTGGCGCGGAGGATGGGGAGACACGACGTTTACGGGCCCGCCACGCCCAGCGCAGCGCGGCCAGCGCGTCACGCACGGTGACGCGACGCGTGTCGCGCGTGCGCACACCGTACGTCGGTTCGAGTGGAACGGTCTCGATGCGGCGTGCGTGTGGAACCAGTCGTAACAACAGGTCTGCATTCGCCGTCCAGGTGTCACCCTCGCACACCGGTGCTTCGCCCACGGTGCGCAGCAGATCACGCAGCGCCGAAATGCGAATCAGTCGCATCGAGCCGGTCATGTCGCGAATACCTTCGACACGAACGAACGGACGCATGGCCCATCCGGACGCCTTGAACAACCGGCTGACTGGCGTTGGCGCATCCACAACGGCCGTGCGCTCACCCACCACCAAATCGGCGCCGCCTTCAAACCGGCGAGCAAACTCCGGCACGATGTCGGGCGGGTCGGTGAAGTCGCCCTGGAGCATCATCATGGCGTCGCGACGCGGGTAGCGCGTGTGGCCGGTGATGTGTCGCACCAAGGCGTTCACGGCGCCGGCGTATCCCATGGGCTTCCCGCCTCGCAGGACGGTCACTGGCATGACATGCGCGTACTGCTCGGCCACCGCAGCGGTCTCGTCCGTGCTGCCATCGTCGTACACGACGACCTCGTATTCGCGCGGGAATTCCGCGAGCACCGTACGAATCCGCCATAGCAGCACGCCAATCGTGGCGTCCTCATTTTGCGCAGGAATGGCGAGATAGAGCACAGGAACGGGCGGAGGGATACGGCCGCGGAACGAGAAACCGCTGGCGCGATGGGCTCCCTCGATAATAACAGGGCAGCAGTTGCCTCGATACGGTCAGGCAGCCAGCTTTGCCAGATGTTCGATCAACTCCGCGATTCGCTCCGCATGCTCTCCGACCGCCTTGCTCCAGAGGAGCGGCGGCGCGTCTCGGCGTCCATGCGCGACGCATTGGTGCACGCCAAGCTCGCCATCAGCGATCTCCGCGAAGCGGCCGGCGTCACCTCGTCGCGCCTTGTGACCGAGCGAGCAGAATTGGAGACGGTGCTCCGTCGCCAGGGCTTGGCAGCGCAGATCAACGACCAGGAAACGGTGGTGCTCGCTGAACGTTTCGCAGCGCAGCATGCGGAACGCGTGGCCGTATGGGAGTCCAAACTGATGGTGCAGCAGCAAGAGCTCAGTCTCGTTGAGCGTGAGTACGACGAGATGTCGTCACAGCTGCGGCTGGCAATGTCGGGGGTTGCGCCGGGCGGTATCGCACCGGACGTAGCCGCGCAGCGCGAGCTCGACGACTATCTCGCGGGCGAGCCGCCCCGCGCTGACGCATCAGCGGCGGTACCGCGCCGAACACGCGCGGAAAAGGAAGCGGATGCGGAGTCTCGCCTGGCCGAGCTCAAACGTCGCATGGGGAAGTGATGTACCGGTGGTACGGCGTGGCGGCACTGGTCGCCGTCATTGCTCCTGGTACGGTGCGCGCGCAAGAGAACCGTCAAGACAGTGTGCGAGCCCGTCCCGTTTCAAGTCGCGGACGCCTGGCCATTACCGGATGCGCCGGACAGATCATCAGCGACGTGGTGGTCATTACCCAGCCGCCGTACACGGAGCGACTGCCGAAGCGTTTTGAGTTCATTCGTCGCACGGCGAAAGCCATTCACGCCACGACGCGTGACGACAAGATCCGCGGGTTTGTGCTGCTCAAGCGTGGTGAGCCGTGCAATCAGATCCGACGCGCGGAGTCTGAGCGCATTCTCCGCGCGCAGCCGTTTCTCGTCGACGCCCGCATCGCCGTGTACGATGATGACATCGGTGGCGTGCGACTCGAGGTCGAGACGCGTGACGAGTTCAGTCTGATTTTTCAGCCAGCGCTCAATGCGGAGGCGCCCTTTCTGCGTGCGATGCGACTTGGCGAATCCAATCTTGGTGGCACGGCGCGGCTGGCGTCGGTGGAGTGGCGCGACGGCCGTGCATTTAACGACGTGTTGGGAGTGCGGTACACCGACTATCAGCTGTTTGGCGCCCGCAATGAGCTTCGCCTGTTCGGCATGCGACTTCCTCGCGGACAGGAAATGCAGGCGGAGCTGGTGCGCCCGTACTACACCGATCTGCAGCGCATCGCGTTGATCGGCTCGATCAATGGACGACGGGATTTCGCGACTTTTCGGCGAGCGAACGGGCCCGATAACTCGGTCAACGTTGCGAAGCAGAGCGCCGTGCTTGGCGGGATCGGCCGCATTGGGGCGGTGCGGCGCTTGAAGCTGGTGGGGGCGAGCGTCACGTATTCACGTGAGAGCGCGGAGTCCACCACGGTGGTGTTCAACCGTGACGGATTTCAGCCGGGTCCGAGCGATCCTCTGGGCGTCACGTTTCGTCCGCAGAATGTGTTGCGGGCCAATTTGCTCGGCGGTGTTCGCCTGCTCCGATTCACGCCGGCGCAGGGCTTCGATGCGCTGAGCGGAACACAAGATCTGCGTATCGGGTTGCAGATCGGCGCAGCCTACGGGCACTCGATCGTGGTGGGGGAGGCGCGCGATCGTGATCGATTCATGTCGGCGGGTGTGTACGGTGGCGTTGGTGGCGCGAAGGCGTTTCTCGGGGTGCAGCTGATCGGTGAAGCGCGCAATGATCTGGGCGCGAATGCGTGGGACAATCACGTGGTCAGTGGTCGTCTCGCCCTGTACTTTCGACCCGCGGTTCGTCAGCTGACGCAAGTGTCGGCCGAGTGGAGTGTCGGCCGCGACATGCGGAGGCCGTTTCAACTGTCTTTCGCTGACCGCCAGGCGGGACTGCTCGGGCACCGCGGTTCGCGCGCGGCCGGCGCCGAGCGAGTCGTTGTGCGCGCGGAGCAGCGCTTGGTGATACCGTCGAGACTGAACGTCGCCGACTTCGGCGTTGCCGGTTTTGCCGAAGCCGGACGGCTCTGGGGAGGTGCGGGCGTCCCGTATTCAGCCACCACGCCCATTCGCGGGGCGGTTGGTGTCTCACTGTTGGCGGCCGTTCCACCGCGCTCCCGGCGCCTCTGGCGCCTCGACTTCGCGGTGCCTGTGGGCGGCGATCCGAATCGGCGTTTTGAAGTCCGCATCAACAACGAAGACCGGACTCGCGAGTTTTGGCGTGAGCCACGTGACGTGGAACTGGCACGGGAGCGGACGGTGCCGCGCAGCTTGTTCACGTGGCCTTAACTGTCGCGATCAGGCCTTCACGCTCCGGGTGAGTTTCTTGAGGAGTGGCACACAGAGAAACAGGACGATCGCCGCGATGAACGAGGTTGTCACAAAGATGGTAAAAAATCCCTTGTTCGTGCCACTCATCTGCTGAATGAACCCGCCAAGTCCCGCTTGCGGTTGTGACACCGCCTCGCCCGGAAGCGGTGTGTATCCGGCCAGGAATCCTGCCACCTTGTTGGCCGCCGCGTTGGCCAGAAACCACACGCCCATGAGCAGCGACGCAAACTTGATCGGCGCAACACGCGTCACGTACGACAGGCCCAACGGCGACAGGCACAATTCGCCAAACGAATGCATGAGGTAAGCCGCGACCAACCAAAAGGGCGAGACCTTGATGCCCATATCGGCGCGACCGCCACCGATCGCGAGAAACAGAAATCCCGCACCGACAAAGACCAGGCCGATGGCCATTTTGAAGGGCGTGCTGGGCTCCTTCCCACGCTTTCCCAGCGCCAGCCACATGATGGAGAACAGCGGTGCGCAGGTGATGATGAAGAATGAGTTGACCGATTGAAACCAGGTAGATGGAATGTCAAACGACCCCAGTTTCAGATCGGTAAACTTGTCGGCGAACAAACTCATCGACGAACCGGCCTGCTCGAAAGCCGCCCAGAAAAACACAACGAAGAAGGCGACGATAAAGAGCGCAATAACACGTCGCCGCTCTTCGCCGCTTGTCCCGAGGACTGTGATGGCGAGCGCTGCGCCGATGACCGCTCCGAGAACAACGCCAAGCAAGCTGCCCGAAAGCACCCACGACAACGCGGCACCTGCTGACAGCCCGATCAGTCCGTTGCGCGTCGACGTATCGTCGCGCGCACCAACGTCGCTCGCGCTGGCTACGCTTGAGCCGGTTGGAGCGTCGCCGATCGTGCCGAGGTACTTTTGCTTGAGGAGCGCATACATGACGAGACCGCACACCATGCCAACGCCTGCTGCGGCAAACCCATAGTGCCACCCAAAGCGTTCGCTCTGCGCGAGGTATCCACACACCAGCGGTCCCAAAAACCCTCCGGTGTTGATGCCCATGTAAAAGAGCGTGAAGCCGGCGTCGCGTCGCGTATCGCCATCGCGATACAATTGCCCGACCATCGTCGACACGTTGGCCTTGAAGAACCCGGTCCCGATGACCACGAGCGTGAGGCCGGCGTAAAACGCGTTCATGCCCGGCAACGCCAGCACAAAATGACCGGACGCAATCACCGCACCGCCGATCAGCAGCGCGCGATGCGTGCCCAGATACCGGTCGGCGATGTATCCACCGATCATCGGCGTGAGATAGACCATCATGGTGTACGTTCCGTACAGCCCAGCCGCGCGCGCCGCGTCCCATTCGAGTTTGTTCACCAGGTACAGCACCAGCAGCGCGCGCATTCCGTAGTAGGAAAACCGCTCCCACATTTCGGTCATGAACAGCAAGCCGAGACCGCGCGGCTGGCCGAAAAACGCGCTGTCCTGGCCGGAGTGATCAAGCGCAGTCGCGCCGACTGCTGGCGGCGAATCAGACGAAGGGGTCACGGGCTGCTGGTAGGATGGTGGGTCATCGATTCTTTCAGGCATGCCACAAAGTGCCCGGGCGTCTTTTCTTCCAGCAGCGGCACGATGCGCGCGCAGTCACTGTCCTTGGCCGGATGCAAGCATCGCGGATGAAACACGCATCCACTCGGCGGATTCGCCGGTGACGGCGGTTCACCCGGCAGCAGCACGCGCTGACGGTTGGCGGTTGGATCCGGTACGGGCACCGACGACAGCAGTGCCTTGGTATACGGCATGCGTGGCGTAGCAAAGAGCGTCGCGCGCGGTGCCAGCTCGACGATGTGCCCGAGGTACATCACGGCGACACGATCGGCCATATGCGCCACGACGGCCAAATCGTGGGCGATAAACAGATAGGCGAGGCCGCGTTCGCGCTGCAGATCCTGCAGCAGGTTGACCACTTGCGCCTGCACGCTCACGTCCAGCGCCGATACGGGTTCGTCGCACACGAGGAACGACGGTTGCACCGCCAGCGCGCGCGCGATCCCGATGCGTTGACGCTGTCCGCCGGAAAACTCATGCGGATATCGACCGGCGTACGAGGCTTGCAATCCGACTTCGTCGAGCAGCGTGGCCACGCGCCGATCTGCTTCCGCACCGTGCGCCAGGTTATGGACGATCAGTCCTTCCTTGATGGCCGCACCCGCGGTCATGCGCGGGTTGAGCGACCCCCAGGGATCCTGAAAAACAATCTGCATGCGCCGACGAAGCGTGCGCAGTGCTTCGCCACGCAGCGCTCGCACGTCGATGCCGTCAAAGTGAATGTCGCCAGCGGTCGGCTCGATCAGTCGCAGCACCGCGCGACCGGTGGTGGTCTTGCCGCAGCCCGACTCACCGACCAACGCCAGCGTTTCCCCCGAGGCAATGTCGAACGACACGCCATCGACGGCTTTCACGGCACCGGTGCGGCGTTGCAGCAATCCGGTGCGAATCGGAAAGTGCTTCGTGAGCCCACGCACGCTGAGCAATGGCGCTGCTGCCGGAATGGTCACGGTGTTATGGCCTTTCGGTGAGACGGTTCTTGCACCAGATGGCATCGCGCGCGGTGCGATGGGCCAACCTGCACGAGCTCCGGCGCATCGGTTTCACAGCGCGCGAACGCGTGCGGGCATCGCGCGCGAAAACGACACCCTGTCGGCCAGTCGGTGGCGGCCGGTACGGTGCCGGGAATGGTGCGCAAACGACCACCGATCTGATCGAGCCGGGGCACCGCAGCCAGCAGCCCTTCGGTGTACGGATGCGTGGCGGTTGCAAAAAGCGCCCCAACGGGTGCCTCTTCCACGATCTGGCCCGCGTACATCACCAGCACGCGCGAGGCCATCTCGGCGACCACGCCAAGGTCGTGCGTGATGAGCAGGAGTGCGAGCCCTGTGCGATCGCGCTGCGCGCGCAGCAGCTCGAGGATCTGCGCCTGAATCGTGACGTCGAGCGCCGTGGTCGGCTCGTCGGCGATCACCAGTCGCGGTTCGAGGACCAGTGCCATCGCGATCATCACCCGCTGTCGCATTCCGCCGGAGAGCTGATGCGGATACTCCGTGGCACGCACGTCGGGGTCGGCGATGCCCACTTCACGCAACATGCTCACGGCTTGCGCCCATGCCTCCCGTCGTGAGGCCTTGGTGTGTACACGCACCACTTCGGCAATCTGCTCCCCGACAGTGAGCACCGGGTTCAGCGCCGTCATCGGCTCCTGAAAAATCATGCTCATGCGACGCCCCCGCACAGAGCGCAACGCCTCCTCGTTGAGGGTCAGGAGATTCATGCCATCAAAATGGATCTCGCTGCCGCTCTCGATGCGGCCGGGCGCTGGGATCAGTCGCAGGAGCGAAAGCGCCGCCACTGATTTGCCACAGCCGGATTCACCAACGACGCAGACGGTTTCTCCGGCTGCAATGGTGAACGACACGCCGTCCACGGCGCGCGCGAGGCCCCGTGTCGTATCAAACGTTACGCGCAGCGATTGCACCGCCAGCAGGGGGTCGTTCGGCGCCCACCCATTGGGCGCTGCGGGATCAGTTTTCACGAGCGGGCGGGAAACGGTCACGCGGGAACCTGATCCAATGCGAATCGATCGCGCAAGGCGTCGCCGAGCGCATGGCAGGCCAGAACGGCGATCACCGTGGCCATTCCGGGGAACACGGACAACCACCATTGACTGGCCATGCCGCCCGATCCCTCGGCCATGATGTTCCCCCAGCTTGGGGTTGGCGGCTGCACACCGAGGCCGAGGTAACTGAGGCCGGCCTCCAGGGCGATGGTGGCGGCCACGCTTAGCGTGGCGTTGACGATAAGCAATGGCACGAGGTGTGGCAGTACATGCACGCGCAGCATTCGCGCACCGCGCACACCGGTCGCGCGCGCGGCAGTCACAAAGTCCTGTTGCGCCAACCGCTGTACTTCGCCGCGAACGAGCCGCGCGACATCAAACCACCCAGTCGTGCCGAGCAACATGATCAAGGCAGTCAGCGGGAGATTCTCCCAGAACGCCGTCACGGCCAGCAGAAGCAACAGGCGCGGGATGGAGAGCGCGACGTCGAGCCCGCGCATCAACCACCGGTCGATGCCGCCACCGACCAGTCCGGCGATCGCCCCATAAGACGTGCCCAGCACCAGCGAAAGCAAGACGGAGGCAAAGGCCAACGATAACGAAATCCGGGACGCGAAGAGCACGCGCGACAGCACGTCGCGGCCCAGTCCGTCGGTCCCGAACGGATGCGCGCGTGACGGTGCCAAGTTCTGGATGGCGTCGTAGTTCGCGGGAATATCGGGAGAGTATGGAGCCAGCGCGGGCGCAAAGACCGCCACCGTGGCGAGCAGGACGATGAACAGGAAGGGCACGCGCCAGCGGCGTTGCCGCGATGACACCACTGGACTCATCGAGCGCATTTCACCCGACAGGCTCGCGAGGCTCGCGCCGCTGAGATCGGGCACGCGTACAGGCGTCGTCATACGCGTCGCAGGCGCGGATCAGCGAGCGCGCGAAGCACATCCGCGAACAACGAACCAAGGGCGGTCATTGCGCTCCCGACGATCACGCTTGCGCTCACCAACGCGTAGTCACGCGAGTTGATAGCGGTCAGCAACGCGCTTCCCATGCCCGGCCACCCAAACACCCGCTCCACAAACACCGCGCCTGTGAGCAGGGCCGGAAAGAAGAGCCCCGCCAGAGTGATTGTCGGGAGCAGCGCCGTCCGGAAGGCATGCCAGTACACCGACCACGTCGTCAGTCCCTTGGCGCGCGCCGTGCGCACAAACTGTTCGGACAACGCATCGCGCATGGCCACGCGCTGATAGCGCGCGAAGATCGCGGTGCCCATCACCGTCAACGCGGTCCACGGGAGCACGAGATGACGCAGCCTATCCCACAGCCGTGCACCGGACGACATACTGCCGTGCATCGCGACATCTATCATGCCGGTGGCCGGAAGCACGGGAATCCAATACGAAAAGACAAACAGCAACATCAGGGCAAACCAGAACTCAGGCACCGAGTACAATACCAGCGAGGTGAACGACACGGCGCGATCGGCAGCGCTTCCAGTGCGGGTTGCCTGCCAGGCGCCGAGCGACGCGCCGAAGAGCAGGCTTGCCCCGAGCGCGAGGCCCATGAGCAGCAGCGTATTCGGCAGTCGATCGGCGATCACGGCACGCACCGGCCGTTGCTGAGACGTGGAGTGGCCGAGTTGACCGCGCGCCACGTTGCCGATCCACCGCACGTATTGCGTTGCGACAGGCTGATCAAATCCCTGTTGCGCACGCCACTGCGCACGCACCTCAGTTGGCACATTGCTGGCGTCGGCGATTGCGGAGATGGGATCGCCGGGTGCGAGCTGCAGCAACAGGAAGGTCAGGCTTGCCGCAACAAACACAACGAAGACGCTCTGCACGGCTCGGCTGATGAGCCGCGCCACGACGCCTTGCGACGCAGCCTCGCCCACCTGATTCAGCGGGCCACTCCCAATCCGATTTTGTCGCGATCGATCCGCTGCGCCGGGTCGACAGACCAATCAGCCAACGACGCGTACCAGCCGTCGGCGCGCAACGACGGAATGCGAAGGCGTTTGTGCACGGCGACAGGCAGACGCTGCTCATAGAGCCAGACCGATGGCGCATCGTCGATGGCCTGCTGCAGCACGCGGGTCCAGAGGCCACGCGTCTTCTCCATGTCGAAACTGGTCAGCGCGCTGTCCAGCAGGGCATCGAAGGTCGGGCTGACATAGGCTTGATAATTCGACGTGCCTTTCGAGGCCCACGTTTGTCGCGTGCCCTGCAAGCCGGGATTCGCCTGCCATCCACCCATATACGCATCAAAATCATGCGCCTCGAGGCGTGGACCGAGCGCGCTGGGATCTTGCGAGAGCAGTGACACGTTGGCGCCAATCTCTTTCCATGCCGCTTGCAGCAAGGTCGCGAACTTCCCTCGGGTGGCGCTCGATGACGGGACCAGGAGGTCGAACGCCAATGCTGTGCCGTCGTGCTCGCGAATCCCGTCGTTATTGGTGTCCACCCATTGCGCGCTGTCCAGGAGCGCCTTCGCCGCGGCAACGCTGTATCCAATCGCTCGCAGGCCGGAGGTGTCGGGGATCAGGGCACGCGGCGCCGGTCCAAAGGCGACCATCCCCATCGAATCGAGCACCGAGCGCACCATGCGGTGGCGATCGACGGCCATCGCGAGCGCGCGTCGCACGCGCACGTCGCCAAACACGGGATGTGGCGTGGCAGTTGCTCCTGGCGCGTGCAGATTAAAGCCCACGAAGCCGTAGACCAACGGGAGGTTGCCCTCCAGTCGCAACGCCGGCGTGGCGAGGACTTGGGTAATGGCTTCGGGACGCACTTGTTCGAGAAAGTCCGCCTCACCAGCAAAGAGCTTGACCGTCGCCGCGCCGAGATCAGCCACGAAGGTCCAGATCACGCGATCAAGGACGGCGCGCTTCCGGTAGTTGGTAGTGTCAGCGACAATTTCCAAACGCGACCCGGCATCCCACGCCGCAAAGCGAAACCGTCCGCTCCCAATGGGTGCGCGACCGAACGGTGCGTTCACCAGCGCCGAGTCGGCCAACGGTGACAGCAGGTGCGATGGCAAGATGAACATGCTGTACGTGGCTTCCATGAACTGCTGTGGCGTGCGACGCTTAAACCACACCACCGCCGTCAACGAATCGCGCACCGATACGGAGTCGATGTTGCCGAGTAACGCGCGAGCTTCGCTGGCTACCGCATCGGACGTATAGACATTGAAGGTGTAACGCACGTCTTCGGCGCGCACCGGCACACCATCATGCCAGCGAGCGTTCGAATTGATCGTGAAGGCGATCGACAACGAATCGGCCGCCCAACTCCAGCGCTCTGCTAAACGCGGGCTGAAGCCCACGTCGCTCACCGTCGCCAACTCCGGACCAATCTCCGCCAACCGATCGAATACCGAGGCGACAACGGCCAGTTCCTGCGTCCCGGTGGCGCGGGGAGGAAACAGCGTCCTCGGTTCGGCTGGAATGACCACGACCATCGTGCCGCCGCTATTTCCAGCCGCAGACGGTGTGTCTTTCGAGCCGCAGCCCAACATCGTAACAATGGTCGCCACGGCAAGCGCGCCGCCCGAGGATTGCCAACGCAGGCGGCCACGCACCGGACCCGAAGCGGCACGGTGATCGGGCCGCGAGGTGTGTAGGGTCTGACGGCTGGTACGGGCGCGTGACGGATGGTCGGGCATTGCGTAGGGGTTAAAGACGAGAAAGGCTGCGCGGTAGGATGCCGAGTGAACGCTATCTGCGCCAGAGCCAGGCGGGGTCGCGAAAACGCATTTCGTGACGGGCCAGGAGCTCGGCATCGAGTGAAACTGGTTGGGCAGAGAGCTCTCCAGCGTGACGGTGCTCAACGGTCGTGCGTAACGCGAGCTCCAGCGCATCGGCGACCAGCGTCCATGTCGGTTGCACGGGCAGACACGCGTCCAAGGCGGTCGCGGCCCCCGCCGGCACGCCGGATGCGGTCGCCGGCACTCGCATCGCTTCTCCGAGCCGCGCCTGATCGTTGCGCAGCAGGATGCTGCCGTGCTGCAGATACGCCCCGCGCTCGCGCCAGACGGCACTGCCCACCAGCTTCGCACCTCCAACCACGATTTCCCCCGCAGCAGGGTGATCGAAGCAGACGGGACCATCCGGGCGCATCGGCGACGCCGTGGTGTTGTCGACCAACGCGGCCGCGACGCCAAGTGCGCGAAGGGCACTAAGCAGAATATCGTTGATCTCCGCATAGACGGCCTGCCACGGCGTCCGATCCGCGATGGGTATGGTGACGCTATAGGTCACCTCGTCCGCGTGAAGGAGTGCCCGGCCTCCTGTCGGGCGACGCACGGCATCGAGTCCCGCCGCGGCCAACGACGGCCCGTCGAAGCGAGTCTGGACCGCCTCATGTCGTCCGAAGGAAACCGTTGGACGCTCCCAAGCATAGGTACGCCAGACGCCGTAGCGTCGGTCGCGTCCCTGATCCAGCAAGGTTGCGTCCACCGCCATGTTGTGCGCCCCACTGGCCGGCGCGCTGCGGAGCGTGCGCCACGCGGTCGGGAAATTCGGACTCGGCGAAGGTGTCTTCATCGCAGTTAAGTTTATCGTAGTCTTTTCTCAGCGTATCCCGAGCGGCTTGCTCGTTATTCGAGGATGGTTATGGCAACGCGTATCGCCCCGTCGACGTCCCTTGCGGACGAATCCTTCATTCCGCGTCACAACGGCCCCAGCGCCGCCGAGCAACACGAGATGCTCGCCGTGCTCGGCTATGACTCCCTCGACGCGTTTATCGACGCCGTCGTTCCGGAGCCGATTCGGTTTCGCGGAACGCTGTCCACCGGACCTGCGCGCAGCGAGCCCGATGTGCTGGCGGCGCTCAAACGGCTGGCGTCGCGCAACAAGATTTACCGCTCGCATCTGGGCATGGGATACTACCCGACGCATACTCCTGGCGTGATTCTCCGCAACATCATGGAGAATCCCGCGTGGTACACGGCCTACACGCCGTATCAGGCGGAGATTGCGCAAGGTCGACTGGAAGCCCTGCTCAACTTCCAGACGGTCGTGATCGATCTCACGGGTTTGGAGATTGCCAACGCCTCGTTGTTGGATGAAAGCACGGCCGCGGCAGAGGCGATGGCCCTGGCGCTCGCCGCGAAGGGCAGCGCGACGCGCAATACGTTCGTGATGGCTGCGGACTGCCACCCGCAAACGCTCGATGTCGTGCGCACGCGGGCTCAGGCGCGAGGTGTGCACGTGGTCGTGAAAGACGCGGCCACGCTCACGATCGACGAGACCGTCTTTGGGGTGTTGCTGCAGTACCCTGGCACCGACGGCGCCGTGATTGATCATCGCGCATTGTGTGAACAGGCGCACGCGAACGGCGCCTTGGTCATCGTGGCTACCGATCTGTTGGCACTTTGTCTGCTCACACCGCCCGGCGAGTGGGGTGCCGATATCGCCGTCGGCAGCTCGCAGCGCTTCGGTGTGCCGATGGGATTTGGCGGCCCACACGCGGCCTTCTTCGCTACGCGCGATGAGTTCAAGCGATTGCTCCCTGGCCGCATCATTGGCGTGTCGCGCGACACGGAAGGCAAGCCCGCCTTGCGCATGGCTCTGCAAACGCGTGAACAGCATATCCGTCGCGACAAAGCCACCAGCAACGTGTGCACGGCGCAGGTGCTGCTGGCGGTGATGGCCGGCATGTACGCGGTCTATCATGGCCCCGAGGGGCTGACGCAGATCGCGGCCCGCGTTCATGGATTCACGGTGACACTGGCCGCGGGGTTGGAGAGATTGGGTTTTGCGATTACGCACGAGAACTACTTCGACACTTTGCGTGTCGAAGTGGGCGCGCACGGCCAAGAGGATATCCTGACCGCTGCAAACGCGCACCACATGAACCTGCGCGTGCTCGAGCCAGGCGCGTTGACGATCTCGCTCGACGAAACGTCCACGGCGGCCGACGTGGTCGATCTGTGGACCGTCTTCAATAACGGTGACACTCCGGATTTCGCGATCGCCGATGTTGCCGGTGACAGCGATCCACGCTTTGACGAACGCTTCCGCCGCGTCACGCCATTCCTGAGCCATCCGGTCTTTCATCGCTACCGCAGCGAGACGGAGATGTTGCGGTACATCTACTCGCTGCAGGCCCGCGATTTTTCGCTGGTGCATGGCATGATCCCTCTGGGGTCGTGCACGATGAAGTTGAACGCGACGGCCGAGATGATTCCAGTCACGTGGCCGGAGTTTGGGCAGCTGCATCCGTTCGCGCCGTCGTCGCAGACCGAAGGTTACGCGGCCATGTTTCATGAGCTGGAACAAGACCTTGCCGAGGTGACCGGGTTTGCTGGCGTCTCCCTCCAACCCAACGCCGGATCGCAGGGCGAATACGCCGGGTTGTTGGTCATTCGTGCGTATCATCACGCGCGCAACGACCAGCATCGCACGATTTGCCTGATCCCGCAGTCTGCGCACGGCACGAACCCGGCGAGTGCGGTCATGGCGGGCTTCACGGTCGTGGTGGTGAAGACCGATACCGACGGCAACATCGACGTCGACGACTTGCAGGCGAAAGCGGAACAGCACTCGGCCAATCTTGGCGCGCTGATGGTGACCTATCCGTCGACGCACGGCGTCTTCGAAGCGCGCATCAAGGAGATTACCGCGATCATCCATGCCCATGGCGGGCAGGTCTACATGGACGGCGCCAACATGAACGCGATGGTGGGCGTGTCACGCCCCGGTGATCTGGGCGCGGATGTCTGTCACCTGAATCTTCATAAGACGTTCTGCATTCCGCACGGTGGCGGTGGCCCGGGCATGGGTCCGATCGGTGTTGCGCCGCAACTGGTGCCGTTCTTGCCGTCGCATCCGGTCATCACCACTGGTGGAAGTACGCCGATTGGCGCCGTGTCTGCAGCGCCCTGGGGCAGTGCGAGTATTCTTCCGATCTCGTACGTCTACATTCGCCTGATGGGCGGCGAGGGCCTGGCGACCGCCACGAAGGTCGCGATTCTCAACGGCAATTACGTCGCCAAGCGCCTGGAAGCGTACTATCCGGTGCTGTATCGCGGGCAGAACGGATTGGTAGCGCATGAGTGCATTCTCGACACGCGTCTCTTCAAGGGCACGAGCGGTGTCGAGGTCGAGGACATCGCGAAGCGTCTCATGGACTACGGCTTCCATGCGCCGACGATGTCGTTCCCTGTTGCGGGGACGATGATGGTGGAGCCGACCGAGAGCGAATCGAAAGTCGAGCTTGATCGGTTCATCGAGGCGATGATCGGGATTCGCCAGGAGATCGACGCGATCGAGCGCGGGGAGATGGGGCGCGAAGACAACGCGCTCAAGCGTGCGCCACACACGGCGGCGCACGTGACCAGCGACAGTTGGGACCGTGGCTACACGAGACAGCAGGCCGCGTATCCTACGCAGTTTACGCGGGACCGGAAGTTCTGGCCGACGGTCGGGCGGATTGAGAGCGCATTCGGGGATCGGAATCTGGTGTGCGCGTGTCCGCCCATTGAGGAATACAGCGGACGCGCGGAGTAGGGGCGCCTCGCGCGCTTCCGCCGTGGACTGTGAGGCGTGAGCGGTGAGGCGTGTAGCGTGTGAGGGGTGAGGTGTGAGGGGAGGTAGGTCTGAGGCACATTCAGGCGTGAGCTGTGAGCTCTGGGCTGTGAGGGTAGAGCGCCAGCTTGAGGCACGAGGCGTCAGCTCAGGCCTGAGGCCTCAAGCTGGAGCTCTCACCTCACAGCCCAGAGCTCACAGCTCACGCCTGAATGTGCCTCAGACCTACCTCCCCTCACACCTCACCCCTCAGCCTGCTCGCGCCTCAAACCTCCGAGCTTTGCCCTCCGCCCTCTATTGCTACCGCGTCAGCCCGTGTGCGCCGTATACTCCGCCGCGCTCATCAGGCCAGCGTCGGCGCCGGGCGCGATACGCACCTTCACCATCCAGCCATCGCCATACGGATCCGTGTTGATCAGGGCAGGTTCGCCATCGAGTCGGCCGTTGATTTCGACGATTTCCCCGGCGATGGGCATGAACAGCTCTGACACGGCCTTGACCGCTTCGACCGTGCCGAAGACGCCATGTGCGTCGTGGGACGTGCCAACCTTGGGGAGTTCGACGTACACGATGTCGCCCAGTTCACCCTGCGCGAAATCGGTGATGCCGATGGCAAAGACCGTCGCATCGTCGGTCGCGCGGACGTATTCGTGCTCTTTGGTGTAGCGCAGTTCGGCCGGAATGTTCGACACAGTGTACTCCGAAGCGTGATCGAGACGTCAGGAAACCGAGGGCGCCAAATTGCGGCGCTGATCGGCGAGAGATCGAATGGTGTGCCAGAGGTCTGCCACACGAACCGTAAGCTGCTCGGGTGTACCGTCGTTGTCGATGACCCAGGTGGCCTGTTTCCGTTTTGGTGCACTGTCCCACTGGGCAGCGATCATGGCGTCGGCGTCCGCTGGTGTCAGTCCACGGTCTCGGACCAAGCGCTCACGTCGAGTGGCGACCGGGGCATCGACCAGGATGATGCCGTCGAAGTCGTGCTCCATGCCCACCTCAAACAGCAACGGGATGTCCGAGATCACGAGGTGGTCGCCCCGCGCGCGCGCCACGGTCAAGTGATCATTGCGCAAGCGGGCGACGGCGGGGTGGACGATGGCGTTGAGGGCGGCGCGTGCGTCCGGGTCGGAGAAGACCCGCGTCCGTAGCTGCGCGCGGTCCAGTGCACCTGACGACGCAACAACGCCGTCGCCGAAACGTTCGACGACGGCGTGAAAGCCTTCAGTGCCTGGCGCGACGGCATCACGTGCCAACTGGTCCGCATCAATGACCGTGGCGCCACACGCAGCGAGTTGCCGTGCGACCGTGCTTTTGCCACTCGCGATGTTTCCGGTCAGACCGAGATGCAACGGCTTCTGCAGCATCCCGATAAACTACACCGATTACGCCGCGGCGCTGTCCTGCAGATCGTCTTCGTGCGAGCCGATCTCGCGTCGCTTTTCGCGGTTCACGATGAGCTCCTGAATGACCCACGAGGCACCGCCACGCAGACGAATCTGATGCGGCGTGCAGCCGAGGTAGCGCTGACAGGTGTTGCGGAACGCGCTGCCGGAGGGAAAGTCGAGGGCACTGGCCACGCCGTCGGCGCTGCGAGACCCGTCTTCCAGCATGCTGGCTGCGACGATCAGCCGACCCCACGTCAACATTTGGTGCGGTGGCGGTAACTGCGCCCCTTCCAGTCGCTTCGAGAGCAAGCGCCGTGACACGGCGATGAGCCGAGCCAGACTGTCCGGAGTCAGGCGCTCGTGCGCCCGTGTCACGGACAGCATGACGGCGTCGCGCACCACGCTGCGAAGCCCCGCGAGATGCGGGCGCAGCAGGCTGGACACGCTGCGTGCCTCCGCTTGATCCAGCAGCGTCGCCAACGCCGCCGGGGTGTCGGTCTCTTCGGCCACGATGAGCACGTCAATGCCACACCGACCGGCATCGAACATGTCTTTCGCCCGTTCACGGGTGACGTCGACATAGGCAATCAGCGCCGCGCGAGGAACACGTACGCGCAACTGGCGCACGCGCTCGAAGTCGGCGCGCCCGTCGACATAGAGATCGAACACTACCACATTGATCGGCCCACGCTCACAGGCGCGGGTCAACGAAGTCCAATCCTCGCACGTCACAAACCGATACCGGTCACGCGCCGCGTTGCGGAGGCGCGTCAGTCGAGGTTCATGGGCGAGAAGCGTCGCGATTACTCCCATGCGATGGTCCGCTCGGGTAAGAGGAGGCAATAGTCCAGCATCAGCCTGTAGACGCGGAGGCCCGTGCATGCGTCACAGTCCCGGTCGTCGGCCAGAACTCCTCGTGCCAGGAACGTGACGTATCGGGAGGATTGCAGTACCTTCCCGTAGGACGACGACGTCCAGATTGTGTCACCCTGTGCCATGACCATGACAGTCTCATCCTCTGCCGATGCGATCGGCGAACGTGACGCGCTGCCCGACAGCGAGCAGCGACATCGTCTGCTTTTCGAGTCGAGTAGTGCCGTCCAGCTCATCATTGACGAGGCCACCGGTGCGCTCCTGGACGCCAACCCCAGTGCGGAGGCGTTCTATGGCTGGCCGCGCGCGACGATGCGGTCCATGCAAATCTCGGATATCGAAGACACGCCGCTGGATCACTGGCGTGAGATGGTCCTCCGGCTCAACGCGCAACGGACTGACGTCCGCGTTCACCATCATCGCGTGTCGCATGGAGAACGCCGGGACGTTGAAGTAGTGGCGAGCGCCACGGTTTTTGATCGTCGGCCGGTGTTGCATCTCTTCGTACACGACGTCACGGACAGAGTAAATACGGCCTCCCTGCTTCGTGATCGAGACGCGCAGTTTCGTGCCGTGATCAACGCCATGAGTGAAGGGGTCATGGTCCACGACGCCAGCGGTGCGATACGCGCACACAACCCGAGTGCCGAGCAGATTCTCGGGTTGGGCGCCGATGCACTTCGTGGCATTACTCCGACGCAGCACGAATGGCACGCGATCCGTGAGGATGGCACGCCGTGGCCTGCCAAGGACCATCCAGTGATGCTGGCCTTGCAATCGGCGCACAATCAGCCGCGTGTGTTGATGGGCGTTCGGCGTTCGGATGGAGAGGACGTGTGGCTTCAAATGACGGCGAATCCGTTGGTCCGTGCCGACGAGCACGCGCCGTACGCCGCTGTGGCGGTCTTCACAGACGTGACGAGTACGCGCCATGCGGAGGAGCGGCTTCGTCAGGCGCAAAAGCTTGAAGTGGTCGGACAGCTCGCGGCGGGTATCGCGCACGACTTCAACAACCTGCTCACGGTCATGCGTGGCGCGGCGGATCTGCTTGCGCACTCCCTCAGTGACAACGCCACGACGGCCGACGACGTCGCGGTGATCCTCCGGGCCACGGAGCGTGCAGAGGAGCTCACTCGGCAGCTCCTGGCCTTTGGGCGCCGTCAAATGTTGCGCACGGCGGCGGTGGATCTGCGCGCGCTCGTGCTGCAGCAGCTGCCGAGCATTCGTGACGCGTCGCCACAACACATCGATGTGCGTACGGAGCTTGGCGATCGGCGCATTGTGGCGAGTATGGATCTGGCGCTTGGCATCGACGCGCTGCACGCGCTCGTCGACAACGCGCGCGCCGCCATGCCCGACGGAGGCACACTGACGGTGACCACAGACGTGCAGTCAAGGGTCCGGCTCACCTCGCTGACGCAGGGGGCCAAAGAGCCCCCCTTCGCGATGCTTGCCGTGCGCGATACCGGCGTCGGCATGTCCGACGCCGTGCGAGCACGGGTGTTCGAGCCGTTCTTCTCTACTCGCCCGTTTGGAGCGAATCACGGGATGGGCCTGGCCTCGGTGCACGGCATGATGGCGCAAAGCCAGGGATTCGTGGAGATCGATTCGACGCTGGGCGTCGGCACGACGGTGCGGCTCTTCTTCCCTTGCGAGACGGGCGAGGAGCGGGTGATTACCCCGCGCGAGAGTCTGCCGCCGATCCCATCGCGCGGGATTCTGCTGGTCGATGATGACGAACTGCTGCGCACCCTCACGGCGCGCATGCTTGAACGCCTGGGACACACGGTCACCGTTGCAGAGTCGGGGGAACGGGCGCTTGCGCTGCTCGCGTCGCACCGTTCGCTGGTCTCGCTCATGCTCACCGACCTCACGATGCCCGGCATCGGCGGGATGGAGTTGATCGCGCGCGCGCAGGCCGGGCATCAGGACTTGCCGATCGTCGCCATTAGTGGATTCACACTCGATCCCTCGGTTCGCGAAGAGCTCTCGCGTCGTCGCGTCACGTTCGTGTCCAAGCCGTTTCAACTTACCGAACTTTCTGATGCGATTGATCGCGCGCGCGCGACCGGCAGCGCTGCGGCGACAGACGGGTAACCGCCGCGTTGACGAATCGCCAGGGTGATGGATCAGGAGCGAGCGACCGCGAGACTCGTTACAGTAGCCGCTGCTGCAACTCGTCACGCCGCGGCACGCTGTGGCAGGCACGGCACCGCGCTTCGTAGCTGTCAGCGGCGCCCACCATGATGGTAGGCGAATCGTACGCGGCCGGCTTACCCCCGATCAGTCGCTGGTTGCGACTGGCTGGGGCGCCGCAGAGCACACAAATGGCGTGCAGTTTATCCACGAGTTCGGCAACCGCCATCAACTGCGGCATCGAACCAAAAGGTTCACCCCGAAAGTCGGTATCGGTCCCCGCGAGAATGACACGACGCCCGCGTTCGGCAAGCACCGTCGCGACGTGCACAATGGCCGCGTCCAGGAACTGTGCTTCGTCAATCGCAATCACCTGTGCCGTGGGATCAAGGCGCGTCATGATTTGCGCCGCTGAGTCGACCGGCACGGCCTCGACGGTCCGACGATCGTGACTGGAAATGGCCAGCAGCCCGGCGTATCGGTCGTCGAGATGTGATTTGAAGACCTGCACGCGCTTGCGAGCAATGGTCGCGCGCCGGACGCGCCGCATGAGCTCCTCCGACTTCCCGCTGAACATCACACCAGCGACCACCTCGATCCATCCGCCTGACGCCTGAAAAGCCCCACTCATCGCATCACACCTCGTCGGTGCGCTCCGTGCTTTCGCGCGGTGGACGCCTGGCATGTTTCATCCGCTCGCCGCGCTGCGACCACTCGCTGGTGCTTTCGGTACGCTCCTGCGCGGGCCGATCGTTGAATTCGCGACGGGCCTCTGTCGCGCCTCCGAATTTGCCGCCCGCCGGGCCTTCGCGCGACGTGTTCCCGCGAAATCCTCCAGGCGCGTCACTGCGAGCAGGCTTCGCGCCTCGCATCGGCGGGCGCTCGGAACGCTCTCCGCGATCCGAGCGCTCACCGCGCTCTGGGCGCTCACCGCGCTCCGGCCGCGGCCCACTCCGCGGTGGGCCAAACGTGCGGGCTGGTCGCCGCTCGGTGCTTCGGTCCGGGCGATCCGTACGTTCGTCGAGGCGAGCGCTCAGTTTCCGGCCGCGCAGCGTGGCGCTTGCCAACGCTTCGACGGCGCGTGCCGCGTCTTCAGGAGAGAGTTCGACCGTGGTGTGCGACTCAAACATTTCCACCGCGCCGATCCGTTCGCCAGCGATGCCTGCTTCGTTGGCGACCGCACCCACGATATCGCCAACACGCACTTCGTCGCGCTTGCCGATGGCCAGGAACACGCGATGCTTGACGGCGCCGCCGCCTTGCATCACGGAGAGGCCGCGCGGGCCACGCGATTCGGCACCGCTTGTGGCACGGGCAATACTTTGCGCCGCAGATGCCGCTGCTTTTATGGTTGCGATCTCCTTGAGCGCGCCCTCATAGAGCCGCAGCGCGGCCGATGCGATTTCTACGGCGTCGAACGAGTCCAGCAACGGCGTGAGCAACGAGAGCTCACTCGCCGATGCGCCGCCGCCGCGTTGCAGCGTATCGGTGACTGCCGTGCGCAGGCGTTGGACACGCGTCGATCCTGCTTGCTTTCGGGTAGGCGGTGCCCACGCGGCCGCAGTGCCGTGGGTGAGTCGACGGAAGGCGGGCAGGTCTTCTGGTGCAAGCAACGCGACGGCATCTACCGGATGCGTGGCGAGTGCGGCCGACAGCGCCTCGGCCGACGCCGGTGCGTCCCAGAGTACGACCAGGCTGACATGCTGCGACGTGGGCTGCTTTACGACTTGGACCAATAATCCATCAACAACGAGACCGAGACGCGCGAGCGCGCGGCGGGCGTCGGATTCAGAAGGCTCGTTGCTGGCTACGATAACGAGCGATGGTGGGTCGACAGCATCAAGCACCGCGCGCAACGCTTCGGCGCGACCGGCCGGCGACGTAAGCAAATAGCTGGGAGAGACGGCCAGTGGCGTCTCGCCGGCTGGTGGCGGTGCGATGCGCCGCGCGCGCCGCAGTTGTGCCTCCAGAAACGCCACCACTGCGTCGGTCTCATCGTCGATCGTCGCAATACGCATGGCATCGTCGGGGATATCGCCGAGCAGCGCTTCAAGTGCCGTGACGTCGCCGTCCGCAAGCAGATCATCGAGACCAATCATGACCACGGCGCGGAGCCGGTCGACATTAAGCGCCGAGTCGCGCCGGAGCGCGAGGAGATCGGTGGCGGTGCCGGTGACAACGGCGACCGTGCTTGCCGCAAGGACGCGCCGTGCACGGCTTGTATGACTGACGGGCACAACGCGTGCGGCGGGGTCGGCCAGTATGATGCGCGCCTGTTCGGCGGCCAGCAGTGCCTGTTCGACCGTTGGCGCGACAATGAGGCAGCCCGGTGCGGCGGTGCCCTCAACGTCTCGGCTGCGTTCTACTCCCGCCCGCATGGCCGCAGCCATCGTGCGTGCGTCTGCCGGTCCCTGCAGCACGATATGCTGGCTGCGCGATGCGCCTTCCCGTTCTTCGTCGCCCACGTCCCACTCCCGTCAGTTGTCTGTCAGCCTGGCCGCCCAACGGCCAGTGAATGCACGCCTGTGATTCTGGACGATCACCTGCGTGGCGCGCCACTCCCGGACGCGCTTACTTTGCAGGTGCTCAGCACCTGTCCTCGCAACCTAGTCGAGGCGGGCAGCAATCTCCACCGCCAACCGACGACCATATGTCCTTTGTGTTCCAGCCGTCCTCGAACATCGTGCGCATGAAGGAGTCGGCCACCATTGCGGTGGCGGCGAAGGCGCGCGCGTTGAAGGCGGCGGGCAAGTCGATCATTGATTTGGGGGCAGGTGAGCCGGACTTCGATACGCCGCTGTTCATCCGCGAGGCGGCCGTGAAGGCGCTTGCAGAGGGCGCGACGCGCTACACCGCGACAGAGGGCATTCTGCCACTGCGCGAAGCGATCGCTGTGGATGCCAACCGCTATGTCGAAGGGCTGTCCGCCGTCGCCGCCAACGAAGTGGTGGTGTCGAATGGCTCGAAGCAGTCGCTCTACAATGCGTGCGTCTGTTGCTTTGGCCCCGGGGATGAAGTGCTGGTGCCAACGCCCTCGTGGACGAGCTACTACGAGATGGTAGAACTGGCGCGGGCAACGGTGGTGCCGGTGTTTGGTGATGCGGCGAACTCGTTAAAGGTCACGGCGTCCTCGCTGCGGGCCGCGGCGACGTCGCGGACGAAAGGGCTGATGCTGAATTCGCCGAGTAATCCAACCGGGGCCGTGTACTCGCGCGAGGAACTGTCTGACATTCTGGTGCTGGCGGCAGAGCAGGGATGGTGGGTGATCGCCGACGAGATCTACATGCGGATTGCGTATGACGGACCGGCCGCGTCGGTGTTGTCGGTCGCCCCGACGCGCGAGAACCTGGTTGTGGTGAACGGTGTGGCCAAGGCGTATGCGATGACGGGCTGGCGCATTGGGTGGTCGATTGCGCCGGTCGCGCTCACGAGGGCCATGACGGCGTTTCAATCGCACACCACGTCCAATCCGGCGGCCGTGTCGCAGTATGCTGCACTCGCCGCGTTGTCGCACGTTGACGAAGCGGATGCGGCGGTGGCGCACATGGCTGCGGCATTTCACCAGCGACGGAACGCGGTGCTGCACGCGCTCACCGCCTTCCCTCGCGTGCAGTACGTGCATCCTGCTGGGGCGTTTTATTTGTACATCAACGTGGCGGGTTTTGAAGGTGCCGCTGACCCCGGTGGCGCGTTCGCCGCACGTGTGTTGGAGCGGGAGCAGGTGGCGGTGGTGCCAGGCAGCGCCTTCCTGACGCCCGATTGGATTCGGATGAGTTACGCAACCTCGGAAGCGATCGCTGTTGAAGGCGTCACCCGGATCGCTCGCTGCTATACCTCTGCGATGGAGTCCCGATGATTACGACGATTGTCCTGATTCAGGCCGACCCGAAGCACATCACCGCCTGCGCCCGCGCGTTGGCCGATATCGACGGCGTCAGCGAAGTGTATTCCGTCTCCGGCGCATGGGATCTGGTGGCGATCGTGCGCGTCGTTGATTTGGAGCGCATCGCGGGCGTCGTGACTGAGGAATTTGCAAACGTGCCCGGCATTGTACGGACACAGACGCTGACGGCCTTTCGTGCGTACAGCAAGAACGACCTCGAGCAGGCGTGGGATATTGGGGTGTGAACTGGGAACTGCTACAGCGGGTGATGGAACGGCGACGGCGGGGAGGGGGCACGGCGACGGCGGGGAGGGGGCACGGCGACGGCGGGGAGGGGGCACGGCGACGGC
>Ga0105044_10002366_pt1 | contig 25675 bp, 21 predicted proteins | sample MAT01_FD_78092 | JGI IMG/M metagenome (GOLD analysis project Ga0105044, IMG submission 78092) | Freshwater microbial communities from Lake Fryxell liftoff mats and glacier meltwater in Antarctica - MAT-01 | ecosystem: Environmental > Aquatic > Freshwater > Ice > Liftoff microbial mat | place... | reverse complement strand
GTGGTGGGTGTCACGATGGTGGTCGTGGTGGTCGAGGGCGGCGGCGGGATGGCACCGGCGACCATCTGGAGCGCCGAGGTCCCGCCGCTGTTCGGCAGGGCCAGGGCGTCGACCAGGCCCGACTGGACCGACGGGAGCAGCGGTGCGTTGCCGTTCGGGCCGAGGACGCAGGTGGGCACCGGGACGGTGAACGCCTGAGCGGTGAGCGCGAGGTCGGTCGGGATGACCGAGGTGCCGCCGAGGCCCGTGGCGACCACGTCGTAGGTGACGGCGACGTTGGTCATCGGGCAGATGACGTCTATCGCGATGGGAGGCGCAGGAGCCGGAAGCGCGAGGCTCTCGACGACGATGGTCACGGTGAAGTTGGCGGCGAGGGTGCCGAGCCCGGTGACCGGGTTGATGTTGCCGGTGACCGGGTTCGGGGCGGTGAACTGGATCCGCTGGGTGAGATCACCGGCGATCGGGGAAGTGATGGCGCGGGTCGAGCTGAACTCGACCGACGTGAACGCCGCGGAGAAGGCGCCGGTCGCGTCGTCCCAGGTGCCGGTCAGGCCGGTGGCGGCGGGAAGCGGGATGACGAGCGGAACGGTGCTCGTCGGCAGGCTGATGCCGCCGCTGGTGAGGGCGTAGGACACGCTCTGCGAGGCGGCGCCAGCGGGGCCCACCACACCGAACAGCAACGCGCCTGCGGCAAGGACACCCGTCACCTTGGCCGCCAGGCGGCTCCGGTTCTTCATTGAACTCTCCTCCTTGTACCGAGATGGTACGACTGGTGACGAAACCCTAGCCGACCGTGTCCGATGGCACGGAAAGTCCGGCGGCGCCCGGGCCGGGCGCGCCGATCCGGCCGGCGGAGGCGCCGCCGACCGGATCGGTCACGTTCGGTTCAGGGTCCGGCAACGCGCGTGTCGCAACCGGGTCACGCCGGGCCGGGACGGGTCCGGGTCAGTCGGCGGTGGCGAGCCCCGCCGGACACGACACCCCGGTGCCGCCGAGGCCGCAGTACCCGCTCGGGTTCTTGGCCAGGTACTGCTGGTGGTACGACTCGGCGTAGTAGAAGGGACCGGACTCGCGGATCTCGGTGGTGATGTCGCCGTAGCCCGCCGAGCGCAGCACCTCCTGGTAGCGGTCGCGCGAGGCCTCGGCCGCGGCGAGGGCCTCGGAGCCGCTCACGTAGATGCCGGACCGGTACTGGGTGCCGCGGTCGTTGCCCTGGCGCATGCCCTGCGTCGGGTCGTGGCCCTCCCAGAACGCCTGCAGGAGCTGGTCGAACGAGACCACCTCGGGATCGAAGGCCACGAGGACGACCTCGTTGTGGCCCGTGCGCCCGGAGCAGACCTCCTCGTAGGACGGGTTCGGGGTGAACCCGCCCGCGTACCCGACGGCGGTCGTGTGGACGCCCGGGATCTGCCAGAACACCTTCTCGGCTCCCCAGAAGCAGCCGAGGCCGAACACCACCGTCTGGGTGCCCTCGGGGAACGGGCCCACGAGGGGGTGGAAGTTCACGAAGTGCTGGTCGGGGACCGGCATCGCGTCGGTGCGGCCCGACAGGGCCTCGTCGGCTGCGGGCATCTGGTTCTTCTGCTTGCCGAACAACATGGGCAATCCTTCCCGTGGGACCCCTCGTCCGAGGTCGACCACACCCAACAACGCATCCTCCCCCACGAACGTTCCCGCCGCGCGACCTCGACTCAGTTGAGCCCGTCGCGGACGATGGAGGCCACCAGTCGCAGCATCAAGATGCTGGAGCTGACGAGCCCGATGGCACCGACGACCTGGATGAGCTCCACCCCGTCGGCGAGGGTCGGGCCCTGGTTGATGCCGAGCATGATCACCGACATCAGGCCGAGCATGGTGCTCACCAAGCCCAGGACGACCCGGTTGACCAGCCGGGTCACGACATCGACGTCGGTGGGGTTCGAGAACAGCGACACCCGGGTGCTGAGGTTGCCGCGCTCGAGCATCTCGCCGATGCGATCGGCTCGGCGCGGGAGCTGGCGGAGCGTCGGGAGCTGCTTGATGAGCTCGTCGCGGGCGATGTCCTCCATCGTCCCGCCGGCTTCGTCGACCTTGGCCGACACCCATTCGGCGCCGATCTCCTGGGCGTGCTCGGAGAGCTGGTAGGTGGGCTGGAGGGTGGTGAGCGTGCCCTCGAGGATCAGGAACGCCCGCGAGAAGGTGGTGAGCTCGGCCGGCACCTGGATGCCGAAGGTGGTGAGGAGCTGCATGAGGTCCGCGATCGCCGATGCGCCGACCCCGCCGCCCGAGGAGGTGTGTGCGGCCATGAAGCGGGCCAGCGCCCGCTCGAGCGCGTCGGGATCGACATCGACGTCGATCACCGCGATCTCCGACACCGCCTGGCGGAGCAGCGCGGGATCGCCGATGCTCACCGCCATCAGCATCTGCTGGAGGGACGACTGCATCAGGGGATCGAGGCGGCCGGTGGCGCCGAAGTCGATCATGCCGATGGTGCCGTCGCGGAGGACCATGAGGTTGCCGGGGTGCAGGTCGGCGTGGAAGAAGCCGTCGGTCATCATCTGGGTCAGGACGGCGCGCAGCAGGGCGTCGGCCAGCGCGGTGCGATCGATGCCGGCGGCGTCGATGGCCTCGGCCTGGTCGATCCCGACGCCATCGAAGCGCTCCTGCACCATGAGCCGGGCCGTGGAGTAGTCGTCGTAGATCGCCGGCACCCGGATGAGGGCCTGGTCGGACATGTTCTCGCCGATGGTCGTGGTGTTGCGGGCCTCGATGCGGAAGTCGAGCTCCTCGCGGAGGCTGCGCGCGAACTCGGCGGCGAGCTCGTACACCCGGTACTCCGAGCCGAGCGGCGTGTTGTTCTCGGCGGTCTGGGCCAGCCGGAGCAGCACCTTGGAGTCACGCTCGACCAGGTCGGCGACGCGGGGCCGCTGGGCCTTGACGATCACCAGCTCGCCGGTGCGCAACGTCGCCCGGTACACCTGCCCGATCGAGGCCGCGGCGATGGGTTCCCACTCGAACTCGGCGAAGACGTCGTCGACGCTCTGGCCGAGCTCCTCCTCGATGAGCGCCTTCATCGCCTCGGGGGGCTCGGGGCTCACCTGGCTCTGGAGCTGCGACAGGGTGTCGACGACGTGGGCCGGGAGCACGTCGGAGCGGGTGGACGCGACCTGACCGAGCTTGACGAACATGCCGCCGCACTCCTCGAGGGTGCGCCGCAGCCGCACATCGGTGGGCATCCCCTCGATGGTGGCGCGCTTGCGCTTGCGGGAGCGCAGCCCGATGGCGGGCGCGAACCCGTTGGCCGAGATGATCTGCAGGATCTCGCGCGACCGGCGCAGCTCGTCGATCCACTCGCGGAGGTCACGGATCGGCCGGGGGATCACGAAGAGGCCGGCCTTGTCGCCCTTCGCCAGGCTCCCCGGGCGGGCCAGCAGGTCGGCGCCCACCGCGGCCAGCATCGTGCACACGAACGACAGCGCGAGCGAGGCGCGGAAGAAGCCCTCCGCCTCGAAATTGTTCCCGACGGCGATGAACGCGATGGCGGTTCCCGTGAGAATGCCGAGCACGACCGACGTCCCCGTGGCGAGCCAGGATCGCCGCACCCCGAGCAGGCGGGTCGCGACGAAGGTCACGATCAGCAGGGCCGGGAGCAGCAGAGCCGTGCGGATGAGGGTTTGAACGAGGTTGCCCACGACGCGCCGGCCTCAGCGCATCTCGCCGGCCGCGGCGAGCAGGTCGGCGCGATGATCCGGGTGGGCGATCGCGGCGAGGGCGAGCGCCCGATCCCGGACGGTCTTGCCCCGCAGCTCGGCGATGCCGTACTCGGTGATGACGACGTCGAGCTGATGGCGCGGCGTGGTGACGATGGTGCCGGCGGGGTGCCCGGCGACGATCCTCGACACCGTCGTGCCCCCGGCGGGCGTGACGGTCGACGACAGGCAGATGAGCGACCGGTCCTCGAGCTCGATCCCCGATGGCATCGTGAAGTCCTCGTGGCCGCCGATGCCGGAGTACTGCCGGAGCTGCACGGTGTCGGCCACGACCTGCCCGGCGAGGTCGATGCTGACCGCACCGTTGATCATCACCATCTGGTTGTTGCGGGCGATGATCTCGGGCGAGTTGACGTACTCGACCGGGAGGAACCGCACCGACTGCTCGCCGTCGAGCCATTCGTAGAGCTCGGGGATGCCGGCCGCGAAGGTGGTGATGGAGTAGCCGTCGTAGATCCCCTTGCGGGCGTTGGACACCTTCCCGGCCTGGTGCAGGCGCATGAGGCCGGTGGTGAACATCTCCGAGTGCACGCCGTAGTCGCCACCGTCGCGCTCGGCCAGCAGCGTCGCCACGGCGCTCGGGATCCCGCCGATGCCGGTCTGGAGCGTGACGCCGTCGCGGACGAACGTGGCCGCGAAGCGGGCGATCGCCAGCTCGACGTCGGTGGTCTCGGCATCGGCGAGGTTGATCGGGTCGCGGTCGCTGGTGACGAGCACGTCGATCTCGTCGAGGTGGAGGCGGTGGGGGTGGTCGGGCTCGATCCCGAACGTGCGGGGAAACTTGGGGTTGGCCTCGACGACCAGGACCCGGTCGGGATCGGCACCGCAGCGGTGCAGCTCGGCGACCGTCGCGCCCGCGTGGAGCGACAGGCTGAGGAACCCGTCGGCGTCGGGTGGCGCCGCCACCGTGGCCATGACCCGGGGTGCGAGGGCCTGCACGATCGGGTCGAACCGCCGGAAGTCGGCGGGCACGAACTGCACGTCGCCGCCCGCATCGCGGAGGAAGCGTTCGGCCGGGCCGAAGAAGCCGCTCAGGTAGCGCACGTTCGGCTTGAGGAACACCTCGTACAGATCGACGAGGAGCGCTCCGAAGACCTGCAGGTCCTCCCAGTCGTCACGCCCGGCCAGCGCGTGGAGGAACCCACCCGGCTGACCCGGACCGAGGGGCACGGCCAGGGTGTCGGTCGGTCGAAGGAGGGCGGCGGCGTCCTCGAGGGAGAGCTCGGCAGGCATCGGGACAGACTACGAGCACGGGGGAACACCGCTCGCGCCCACCGAGCACGGCGGCCCTCCGATCGAGTCCATCCGGTTCCCTGACACCTCGTCAGATACGCTGCGCGAGTGAGCGACAACCAACTCGTGCTGGTCGACCAGCCGCAGCCCCACACCACGGTCATCACGCTGAACCGGCCCGAGCGGCTCAACGCGATGTCGATCGATCTGGTGATCGAGCTGCACGACGCACTCGAAGCGGCCAACGACGACAACGACTGCTACGTGGTCGTGCTGACGGGGGCCGGCCGGGCCTTCTGCTCGGGACTCGACCTCAAGGACTACGGGATCATCCCCAACATCGACGGCCTGCAGGTGGGTCGGATCGCCCAGCGGTCGATGCGCTACTACTCGCGCCTCATCCCGCTGATGCGCCGGATGCACCAGCCGATCATCGCCGCGGTGAACGGGCCGTCCTACGGCGGCGGCATGTGCCTGACCCTCGGTGCCGAGATCCGCTTCGCGTCCCGGTCGGCGACGTTCAACTCCACGGGGATCGTCAACGGACTGACCAGCACCGAGATGGGCGTGAGCTGGCTCCTCCCCCGCCTCGTCGGCGCTGCGCACAGCAACGACATCTTGCTCACCGGGCGGACGATCGACGCCGACGAGGCGCTGCGGATGGGCCTGGTCTCCCGCGTGCTCGACGACGACGAGCTCCTGGCGATCGCGCTCGAGACCGCGGCGCGCATGTGCGAGTTCAGCCCATACGGGCTGGCGATGACCAAGGACATCGTCTGGGTGAACCTCGAGAACCCGAGCCTCGAGGCGGCGATCGAGATCGAGGATCGCAACCAGCTGATGCTCGGGTTCACGAACAACCTGCCCGAGGCCATCCGGGCCTTCGACCAGGGCCGACCACCCGTCTACACCGACGAGCCCCGACGCGACCTGTTCGCCGCGCCACCGACGCCGGCCGCCGAGGGGCCGACGGCACCCGGTGGTGCCGGCGCGACGGCGTAGAGTTCCGGACGAGGGGGCGTGATGACCGTGGGGGCCACCGAATCGGGACCGACCGTGCGGACGCGCGGGGCGCGCCTGACGCGCGACGAGCGCCGCACGCACTTCCTCGACATGGCGGCGGAGATCATCACCGAGCAGGGTGCCGACTCGGTGACCATGGAAGGCGTCGCCGCCCGCGCCGGGGTCAGCAAGGCGCTCGGCTACCGGTACTTCACGAACCGCGACGACCTCCTGATGGCGCTGTTCGACCGGGAGATGGCCATCCTCGATCGGCGCATCGGCGACGCGGTCGCCTCCGCGGACAACTTCGAGGACGGCCTGCGCGCCATCGTCGTCGCCTGGCTCGAGCTCATCGTCGAGCGGGGCCGTCTCCTCGGCTCGTTGCAGCAGTCCAAGCTCATCGAGGGGCCGGTCGAGCAGCGGCGCATGGACCGCCAGGAGGGCATCGACAAGTTCTTCGCCCACCTCATCACCAGCGAGTACGACCTGGAACGCGACGACGCCATGCTCGTGGCGGCCACGCTCGTCTCGGGTTCCGAAGGCGCCATGCGCATCTGGATCGACCAGGGCTGGTCGCGTTCCAAGATCGCCGACCGCTACGTGCGCCTGTCGCTCGGCGCCATCCAGGCCCTGGTCGCGCAGCCGGCGCCGGCCTGACCACCCCGCTCCGCCCGTGATCTCGCGGCCCGGCCACCCGGTCGGCGCCGAGGTCGCGCGACGATGGGCGCGTGACCGACCCTCCTGAAGCACCGGCCCGTTCGGCCGCTGCGCCGGGCGTGACCGATCCCCTGCCCCCGACGCTCGACCGCTACGAGACCGACGTCGTCCTCACCGACGGGGGAACGGTCCACGTCCGACCGATCCGCCCCGACGACGCCGAGCGGCTCGTCACCTTCTTCACCGGCCTGTCCCGCGAGACCATCTACTACCGGTTCTTCTCGCCCAAGCGCGAGCTGTCCGAGGCCGAGGTCCGGTACTTCACGGTCCTCGACTACCTCGACCGGTTCGCGCTGATCGCCCTGCTCGACCACGAGATCGTCGGCGTGGCCCGGTACGACCGGCTCGACCCCGGCGACATCGCCGAGGTCGCGTTCGTGATCGACGACGGCCAACAGGGTCGCGGGCTCGGCAGCGTGCTCCTCGAGCACCTCGCCCAGGCCGGCCACGATGCGTCGATCGTTCGGTTCACCGCCAGCGTGCTCCCGGACAACGGCCGCATGCTCCGGGTGTTCCGCGACGCCGGGTGGAAGGTCACGCGTCGGTTCGAGGACGGGGTGATCCAGGTCGACTTCCCGATCGCGCACACCGCCGACACGCTCGCCGTGATGGATGCCCGGGAGCGCTGGGCGGAGGCCCGGTCGATCGAACGCATCCTCGCCCCGGACTCGGTGGCCGTGATCGGAGCCAGCGACCGCAGCGGCTCGGTCGGCAACGCCGTGTTCACCAACATCACCACGGGCGGGTTCGCGGGCGCCGTCCACCCGGTGAACCTCGACGCCGACACGATCGGCGGGCGCCCCTCGTACCGGCGGATCACCGACATCGAGGGCACGGTCGACCTGGCGGTGATCGCCGTGCCGGCCGCCGCCGTGCCCGGCGTGGTCGCGGAGTGCGCCGAGAAGGACGTGAAGGGTGTCGTGATCCTGAGCGCCGGCTTCGGCGAGGTGAGCGCCGAGGGCAGCGCGCTCGAAGCCCTCGCGCTCGAGACCGCCCGGACCCATGGCATGCGCATGGTCGGCCCGAACGGGATCGGGGTGCTCAACACCGCGATCGGCCTGAACGCCACCTTCATCCCGGGCCGGCCACATCCGGGTCGCGTCGCCTTCCAGTCCCAATCCGGCGGCCTGGGGATCGCCCTCATCGACTGGAGCAACCAGCTCGAGCTCGGGATCTCGTCGTTCGTGTCGGTGGGCAACAAGGCCGACATCAGCGGCAACGACCTGCTGCAGTACTGGGAGCAGGACGACGGGACCGATGTGATCCTCATGTACCTCGAGTCCTTCGGCAACCCGCGCAAGTTCGCCCGCATCGCCCGGCGGGTGAGCCAGCACAAGCCGATCGTCGCGGTGAAGTCGGGCCGATCGAGCGCCGGTTCGCGGGCCGCGGCCTCGCACACGGCGGCCACGGCGACGTCCGACGACGTTGTGAGCGCGCTGTTCCGCCAGGCGGGGGTCACGCGCGTCACGACGCTCGAGGAGCTGCTCGACACCGCCCATGTGCTCGCCAGCCAACCGCTGCCCGCAGGCAACCACGTGGCCATCATCGGCAACTCGGGCGGACCGGGCATCCTCGCGGCCGATGCCTGCGAGGGCGCCGGGCTCGAGGTCGCCCGGCTGTCCGCAGGGACCGCGTCGCAGATCCGCGCCCTCCTGGGACCCAACGCCGCGGTCGCCAACCCGATCGACATGGTGGCGTCGGCCACGGCCGATCAGTACGAGGCGGTGCTCCGCCTCGTCCTCCAGGACGGCCAGATCGACTCGGTCATCGTGATCTACACCCCGCCCATGGTCACCGCGCCGGAGCCCGTCGCCGAGGCGGTGGCCCGGGCCGCGGCCGGCTCCACCAAGGCCGTGGTCGCCAACTTCCTCGCGTCGCGCCAGGCCCCCGACGCCCTGCTCGGACGCGACGGTGGCCGCCGCATCCCGTCGTTCCCCTCGCCCGAGCCCGCCGCGATGGCGCTCGGTCGGCTCACCGAGTACGCCGCGTGGCGCCGGCGCGATCCCGGCACGGTCCCGGACCTCGATGGCATCGACCGCGACCGGGCGCGCGCCATCGTCGAAGACGCGCTCGCCACCGGCGGAGCCGAGGTTCCCGACGCCCCTGAACCGAGCGGCCGTCACCTCGGCCGGCCGACGCCGTCGGTCACCGAGCCGGCTCGCCAGCTCAGCCGGCGCGCCACCGAGGAACTGCTCGCTGCCTACGGCATCACCACGACGATCGCCACCGACCGCGTCCGCGCCGACGACGTGGCGATCGACACCGTCGTGGGTGTGGTGCAGGACCCCGCCTTCGGCCCGCTCGTCATGTTCGGCATCGGCGACGTCCCCACCGAGCTGGTCGCCGACCGAGCGTTCCGCATCCTCCCGCTGACCGATGTCGACGCGACCGAGCTCGTCCAGTCGCTGCGAGCGTCGCCGCTCCTCTTCGGCTACGAGGGCGCACCCGAGGTGCGCACCGATCTGCTCGAGGATCTCCTGCTGCGGGTCGCCGCCCTTGCCGAGGACCTGCCGGCGGTGGCCGAGCTCGACCTGAACCCGGTGCGGGTGTCGCCGGCCGGGGTGGTGACCCTCGCCGCCACCATCGGTGTGCGGCGGGTCGCTCCGGGCCGCCCGACGTTGATCCGCTCGCTGGACTGAGGACCCGAGCGGTCCGAACGCAGCGCGTCAGTCGGTCGGCGTCTGCGGGAAGGCGTAGTGCTGCCGTTCGAGCAGGTCCTCGAGATCGGGCTCGGGCTGCTCGTCGGTGTCGGTCTCGGCGGCGCGGGCCTGTTCGGGCTGCTCGTCGTCGAAGTACGTGACCGGACGATCGTCGGGCGCCTCGTTCGTCATCTCGCCCGTGAGCTCGGACCAGTGCGACGGGTCGGCGCCGTCGGTGTCGGGTTCGACGTGCATCGCCACCACCTCGGCGGCGTCTTCCTCGACGACCTCGGTGGTCTCCAGGTCCTCACCGTCCCAGGCATCGAACGGAGCTTCCTTGACCATCGGACGTCCTTCCGTCGGCGGCGTCGGGATCGTGGCGGCGCGCTCGAGGCTCAGGGTACGACCGGCGACGCCGGTCGTGAAGGGGTTGACACCGAGGACGAACGCCTGTTCGATGGCGAGCACGACAACCGAGGAGGCCCCGATGGGCACCATGGCGATCCCCGACCACTCCGGCCACACCGCAATCGACTGGCGCGCCGACGATCCCGCGTCGCTGCGCCGGGCCGGCGACACCTTCACCGTGCTGCGCGAACAGCGGCTCGTGCCGTTCGCCCGCCGCACGCCGGCCGACGAGTTCGAGCAGATCCGCACCTTCGACGCGGAGGTCGACGAGATCATGTGGGTGCGCCCGCTGCAGGGCGGCTGACCCTCCGATGCTCGCGACCGCCGCCGACCGCCGCGCCCGCGAGCTGCTCGCGTCACTGCTGCGGCCGAGCGAGCAGGAGCAGTGGGAGCGGTCGGGGTCGTTCTGGGTCCACACCGAGCCCGGCTGGTTCCGCTTCGGCGCCCTCTACGACATCCGGTTCCGGACCACGCGCTGGCCGTGGGTCGAGCGCTCGATCTGCGTCGTCACCGAGGGCTTCGAGAGCCGACCGCTCCCCGATCTGTGGGCCGAGCTCGTCGTGGTGGCCCGGGCGGCACCCGGCGAGCTCGCCGGGGTCGCCAACTTCCGGGGCGAGGCGCAGGCGCGGCTCGCCGGGGCCAACGATCCCCTGCTGCTGCGCCGCTCGGTGGACCAGGCCAAGGCGCAGTACCGCACGCTGCGCGATGCCCGGCTCGACCTCGACGCCGCCTACCTGGCCTACGACACCGCCCAGCGCCTCGGTCGCACCATCCGACCGGGGTGGGCCCGCCCGTTCGGTGAGGCCGCCGGTGCGCGGATCCGCGAGTTCGCGGCGCGCCACCCCGACGAGCGCGAGCGCATCGAGGCCGCCCACGCCGTCGTGCTCGAGGTCTGGTGAGGTCGGTCCCCGTCGGCCGATCAGCTCATCACGGCGGCGAGCTGGGTGTTCATGGTCTCCATGTCGAAGTAGTCGCGCCACAGGACGATGAGGCCGTCGTCGCCCACCTCGAAGATCCCGGCGACCGGCAGGTCCATCCACTTGTCGCCCACTCGGAACCGGTCGGTGCGCTCGTTCATCACGAGGTTGCCGGTGGCCGTCTGGCGGTGGGTCACGAACTGGACCTCGTCGAGGCCACCGACCATCGGCTCCAGGAACGCGCGCATCGCGTCCGGGCCGTGGTTCTTGCCCATGGGGACGTTGTCGTACTCGACATCGGCGGCGACCAGCTCGCAGGCGCCGTCGATGTCCTTGGCGACCACACGGGCGATGAACTCGTTCACGGTCTCTTCGGGGGTCATGGCACCAGCCTCGCGCGCCACCCTCGCGCCTGCTCGACCGCGGCCGGGCCGCCGTCAGATCAGAGGCTGGCGTTGACCAACTCGGCGTAGTACGCCGCACCCTCGGGACGCAGGTGCATGCCGTCGTCGTAGAAGAGCTCGGGCCGATCGATGCTGGCGGAGCGCCAGTCGAGCAGGACGGCGTTGGGCATCCCGGCCACCCCCGCCGTGAGGGTCTGGTTGACGCCCTCCTCCCACATGCGCGGCACCTTCACCGTGAGGAAGATCACCTTCGGGACACCTTCGAGGACCGCCTGCATCTCCTGGAACTGCTCGGGCGAGAACGTGCCGTTGTTGCCGAGGTGCACCACCACGACGTCACCGAGCCGGCCGGAGTCCCGCCAGGCCTGCAGGATGCCGATGCCGGTGCTGACCTGCCGACCGACTGCGGCGTCCACGAAGGTCTCGCCGTTGAGGGTGGCCCGCAGGGTCGGGTCGGCGCCCAGCATCACGGAGTCGCCGATGGCGGTGATGTTGACGATGCCGTCGGGCGCGGACACCCCGGTGGACGGCGCCACCGTCGTGGGCGGCGGTGCGGTGGTGGTGGTGGTCTCGCCGGGCGCGACCGTGGTGGTCGTGGTCTCGCTGCCCTCCCGGCCCCGGAGGCGCTCGGTGAGCGCCGGCAGCGAGAACCCGCGCTGGCCGACCTCGTCGACGGGTCCGGAGGCGGTCTCGGCGGCGGTTTCGGCGTCGTTGACCGGTGGGAGGTCGTTCGGGCCGGGCGGCAGCTGGCCATCGGCGGTGCTGGTGACCTGGAGGTACTCGGGGACGACGGGCTGGGCCCGGACCACCGTGACCACGAGGAGGGCGAGGCAGCCGACCAACGCCGCGGCACCGAGCGTGCCGCCGACGCCGTTGAGGCGCCGCCGGGCGGGGTTCTGGGCCCGCCACCGCTTCCACGAGCGCGACAGGGCTCCGGTGCGGATGGGGGTCTCGACGAACCGGTACGACAGCTCGGTGAGGACCACGGTGATCGACAGGCGCAGGGCCAGCAGCGGGAGGCCCGAGAGCGCGATGTCGAGGCCCGGGCGGGTGAGCTGGTAGACGGGCCAGTGCCACAGGTAGAGGCCGTAGGAGCGCAGCCCGACCCAGCGCAGCGGACGGCAGCCGAGCAGCCGCCCGAGGCGCGCCGCGGGGTGGACAGCCACTGCGATGACGACGACCGTGACCAGCGCGACCTTGGCGAACCCGCCGCGGTAGAGCGAGTCCGCATCGCGGTACTGGTCGGTCGCCCACATCATCCACAGCAGCGTGGCCAGGGCGACCGCGCCGACGAGGTCGAGGAGCAGCGGGGCGAAGCGCCCGACCTGGTCGCGCAACCGGTTCGGTCCCCAGAAGAACGCGAGGGCGGCACCGAACAGCAGGCCGCCGGCTCGGGTGTCGGTGCCGTAGTACACGCGGGAGGCGTCGACCCCCGGCTGGTAGAGCGCCGCCATCAGCAGCGTCGAGGCGATGGCGCCAGCCAGCACGGCGAAGAACAGCTTGGTGCGACCGAGCAGCTTCATGCCGCCCACGAACAGCAGGGGCCAGATCAGGTAGAACTGCTCCTCGACCGCGAGCGACCACAGGTGCTGCACGAGCGACGGTCGTCCGGCGAACTCGAAGTAGGACTTGTCGCTGAAGATGAAGAACCAGTTGGTGACGTAGGTGAGCGCCGAGGCCACATCGCCCCGAAGCGTGGCGACCTCCTCGGGCAGGAACAGCACCGCCACCAGGGTGGTGGCGGCGAGCACGAGCAGCAGGGCGGGCATCAGGCGTAGGGCCCGGCGGACGTAGAACCTGCGCAGATCGGTGTGCTGGGTGGCCGTGCGCTCGGTGAGCAGGATCGAGGTGATCAGGTAGCCGCTGATCACGAAGAAGACCTCGACGCCGAGGAACCCGCCCTGCCAGTAGCCCGCGAGCTCGGCGTGGTAGAGCAGCACGGCGATGACCGCCAGCGCGCGGAGGCCGTCGAGGCCCGGCAGGTAGCGCAGGTGGGTGGCCGGCTTCACGGCGGGGTGGGCGAGCGAACGCGGGCGCGCGGACCCGTCGGCGGGCGGGCCGAGAGGTTCTGGAGCGCGCATCGTCCGATCGATCGTGTCGACCACGACGCCATTGTCCCGCGTCTTGCCGCGAAACCCGGTCATGGGGGTGCGATTCGTCCATCGGCGACCCCCGACCGGGCGGCACGCAGCGCCCGGAACGAGCCGGTCGAGCCGGCGGGGCGGGCTGACCCCGGGACCTCCGACGCCGGACGTACGGCGTAAGCCCGGCCCGCCTACACTCGCCCCATGGCTGTCATCGAGACCGACCCCACCCCGGACCAGCGCCCCGCGTACGACCTGCTCGCCCCGGCGTTCTACGCCCACGAGCAGCACGCGGCGTACCGGTGGATGCGGGCCCATGAGCCCGTCTACCGGGACGAGGCCAACGCCCTGTGGGGCGTCACCCGCCACGCCGACCTGCACGAGGTCGAGCGGCGCAGCGAGGTCTTCGTGAGCGGGCGTGGGTACCGGTCGTTCTTCTCCCCCGGCGAGAGCAACATGATCGCCCTCGACGATCCTCGCCACGCGGAGCAGCGCTCGTTGGTCTCCCGGCGCTTCACCCCCAAGGCCGTCCGGACGAACGAGCCGTGGCTGCGCGACACGATCTCGACGTTGCTCGACGGGTTCGGCGACCACGAGACCGAGGTCGTCGTCGCCCTCGCCGCCCAGCTCCCCTGCCGGCTCACCGCCAAGCTCCTCGGCTGGGACGAGTCCCGGTGGCCCGATATCAAGCGCTGGTCGGAGCGACTCATGCGCTACGACGCCATCGCCACCGACGGCGACGCGGCGATGGACATGATGACGACGATCATGGAGTTCAACGGCGACCTCACGGCGATGACCGCCGCGGCGGCCGGTTGTCCCGTGCACGACGCACCGGACCTGGTGACCGTGTGGGCCAACGCCGAGATCGACGGCACGACGCTCGACCCCGAGTCGATCATGCACGAGACGGGGCTGTTCATCAGCGGCGGCGCCGAGACCACCCGCACGGTGATCGCCCGAGCGCTGCGCACCTTCTGCGACCACCCCGACCAGTGGGAGGCGATGGCGGCCGACCCCGGGCTCGTGCCCGGCGCGGTCGAGGAGATGATCCGCTGGGTCACGCCGCTCAACAACATGTTCCGCACCGCAGCTTCCGCCACCGAGGTCGGCGGACGAGCCATCGCCGAGGGCGACCGCCTGGTGCTGCTCTACCCATCGGCCAACCGGGACGAGGCGGTGTTCGCCGACCCGTTCCGCTTCGACATCACCCGCAGCCCGAACCCGCACCTGGGCTTCGGGTTCGGCACCCACTTCTGCCTGGGCGCGTCGCTGGCGCGCTACGAGCTGGCGTTGCTGTTCACCGAGCTCAGCCGCCGGTTCACGAACCTTCGGGTGGTCACCGACATCGACGGCGAGGAGAACATCTTCGCCAACGCCGTGCGCTCGTTCACCCTCGGCTACGACCGCCGGTGACCGGTCACACCGGGGGTCTCGTGGTCGGATCGGTCAGGAGAAGACGAGGCGAGTGATCCAGTCGGCGACGGCGGCGGGCTTGTCCTCGCCCTCGATCTCGATGGTCACGGTGGTGGTGACGTTGATCGTGTTGGGGTCCTTGAGCTCGACCGCCTTCACCGTGCTCGAGGCCCGGATCTTCGAGTTGACCTTCACCGGGTTGATGAAGCGCACCTTCTCGAAGCCGTAGTTCACGCCCATCATGATCCCCTGGTACCCGGCCGGGTCCTTCGGAACCGACCCCTCGAGCTTGGTGAGCATCGAGAGGGTCAGGAACCCGTGGGCGATCGGCACCTTCCAGGGCGAGAGCTGGGCCGCCTGCTCGGGATCGACGTGGATGAACTGGTGATCCTCGGTCACGTCGGCGAACTGGTTGATGCGGTCCTGGGTGATCTCGAGCCAGTCACCGGTCTGGGCCGGCTGGCCGATGGCCGCGTTGAACGTCTCGTAGGCCTGTTCGGCGTTGGTCGCCATGGCGTGCTCCTTCGGATGACGGTCGGCGGCATCGAGGCCGGCGCGACCAGAGGTGTCGGGCCGATCCCCACGGCGGCCCCGGTTGCTGTCGGGCAATGTACCGCCCACGCACCACCCGCCGACCAGCCGGCCGGATCCGACGGATCCGACGGATCGCCGATCGTCCTGATGCACGCCGACGGTCCGGTCGTTCGTGATGGTGGAGCGGTCAGGTGGGGCGGTTGAAGAAGACGCCGCTCTCGGAGATGGCCTTGCTGAACGGTCGCACGAGGCGGCGCAGGAGATCGGCATCCTCGGTGCCGAGGGCGTCCCAGGGCGCCATGGCCAGCTCATCGGTGCGCAGCTCGATGCGCCCGCGTGCATCGGCACCGGCGGCGGTGGCGTCGTCGCCCGCCATCCAGCCCCGGTTCTCGAGTCGGGCCCGGGCGGCCTCCCACTCCTCGTTCGACCACCCGCGGGTCGACTGGAGGATCGACGCCGGCACCGCCCCGTCGGAGCCGTGGGTGACCAGGGCCTCGCACCCGTCGAGCCCTTCGTTCACCAGCGCGGCGATGTGACCGTCGCCGCGGAACTCGCGCAGCAGGGTGATGGCGTGCCAGAGCACGAGGTGGGGTTCCTCGGGCCAGTCCAGCGATGCGTGGCCGGCGTAGAGCGGCCGGCCCGATGACGAGCAGGCATCGGTGGCCCGGCGGGCGATCGCGGCGGCTTCGATGATCTCGGGTGCCGCGGGGACGGAGTCGCCGAGCACCTCGCGGAGCTGCGCGTCGACCGCGCCGACCCGAGCCTCGACCCACGCCGACGGGGCGGCGGCGTCCCAGGCCGCGGGGAACGCCTCGTGCACGAGCGCAGGGTTGAAGTTGAAGAAGGTGGCCACCACCACCTCGCCGCGCACCGCCCCCATCGGCGCCGAGCGGGAGGCGAAGTAGCCGCGCTGGCCCGTGATCCCGAACGCCCGGTAGGCCTCGGTGGCGTGGGGGCTGAAGTAGATCATGCCGTGGTACGGCTCGAGCGTGCGCCACATCTTCCGGGCCAGGGTTGCGTCCATCCGGCGCACCTTACGGCGCTGCGGTGAAACGGGAGCGTTCCCCAACCGAGCGGGTCCGGACGCGAGACGGGCACCCCCATTGAGGTGCCCGTCGTGCGTGCGCGGCGGTCGATCAGCAGGCGCCACCCCAGGGGGCGGAGCCCTGCCAGCTGTAGAGCGCGGCGGCCATGGCGTCCTGGTCGGCCGGCGCCACCGAGGCCGGGTCGCGACCGACGAGGTCGCCGCGGCCGGCGTGGCTGGCGGTGTTGTTCCAGGTGTTCTGGTGGAACTGGTAGGCGCCGCGGTAGAGGCCGTCGCCCGACGAGATCGAGTAGTTGCCACCGCTCTCGCGCTGGCGCACGCAGGCGAGGAAGGCGTTGGGCGGTGCGCCCCCGCCGGAGGCGACCCGCGGGGCGACGGGTTCGGGAGCGGGCGGCGGCGGTGGCGGCGCGACGTACGCGGCCCAGGCGGCGCGCTCGTCGGGGGAGGCGACGTAGAGATCGAAGGCCAGCTTCTGCTCGGCCGTGTAGGTCGCGAGCTGAGCGGCGAGCAGCTCCTCGGCGGTCGGGGCGGGCGGCGCCGGCACCGTGGTCGAGGTGGAGGTGGTCGTGGTGGGGGCGACCGAGGCGGCGGGCGCAGCCGAGGTCACGGTGGTCTCGGAGGACCCCGCCGCCTGGGGGTCGGTGGTCGCGGCGAACGCGGGGATGGCGACGGCGACGGCGGCGATCGCCACGCCGCCGGCGATGAGTCCGGTCAGGCGCCGGACGCGCGGTTGTCGGTCGGTGGACGGGGTGGCGTCGGGGGACGACGGGTTCATGGCGCAGTCCTCTCTGGTGTCGGATCGACACCGGTTGATGGGCAAGAACCGGAGAGCCTTGGTGGGTTCGTCACGCGACCGCAAACTGACCGCAACCGATCCGACGTCGACGCGCGGCTGCGGCCCGATGGACCGTGGTGCTCCGCCAAGCACCCAAGAACACCGGGATGCACCCCGGCCCGGAACCACATCGGTGTCATTTGGCCGGTCCCAGCCGATCGGACCGCCGCTCCGGACCGGCACCGGTCGGAAACCCGACGACCGACCGACGTCACGACCGGCCTCGCGGGTGACGAAGTTCACAGCCGATGGCCGCCGGCAGGACGGCCGAACGGGCCCGGTGGGCCGCGCTCGGGTCGCCGCGGCCTGCGGCTGCACCGGGCCGCCGGGGTCGGGCCCCGCCGAGCGCACCGACGTCCGCATCTGACGCGGACCGAGCGGGACGAGACAATGGCGCCGTGACCCCCGCTCCCGATCGCCCGAGCCCCGCTGCCGACGCCTCCGGGTCGCGGAGCCGCCCACCTCGCCACCGCGCCTTCGCCGTCGTGACCCCGGGCCTCGAGGAGCTGACCGCGGCGGAGCTCGGAGCGCTCGGGTTGAAGTCGGCCCGGGTCACCACCGGCGGGGTCCGCTTCACCGCGACCTCCCGACAGCTCTACGCCGCCAACCTCTGGCTGCGCACCGCGACACGGGTCGTGGTGCGCATCGCCCACTTCGAGGCCCGCAGCTTCGCCGCCCTCGAAGCGGAGGCCGAGGCGATCGACTGGGACGCCTGGCTCATCGAGGGCCGGCCGGCCCGGTTCCGGGTGTCGTCGACCGGGTCCAAGCTGCAGCACACCGGCGCCATCGCCGAGCGGCTCCATCGGGTGACCGGGTGCCCGCCGATGGACAAGGCCGAGCGCCTCGACCCCGCGTTCGAGGTCGACCCGCTCGAGACGCCGTTGGAGCAGCTCGTGGTCGTGCGCGTCGTGCACGACGAGGTCACCATCAGCATCGACAGCTCCGGCGCCCCCCTCTACCAGCGCGGGTGGCGCCAGGATGTGGCCAAGGCGCCGCTGCGGGAGTCGCTGGCGGCGGCCCTCCTCCTCGCCGCCGAGTGGGACCCGGTGTCCCCGCTCATCGACCCGATGTGCGGGTCGGGGACGATCGCCATCGAGGCCGCGCTGCTGGCCCGGGGTCTGGCCCCGGGTCGGGGACGGGCGTTCGCGTTCGCCGACTGGCCGGTGTTCGAACCCGGGACCTGGGCGAGCGTGATCGAGCAGGCCCGGCAGGTCGAGCAGGACCACCAGCACGAACGGACCGGGACCGACGTCGCCATCGTGGCCAGCGATCGCGACGGCGGTGCCATCCAGGCGACGATGGCCAACGCCGACCGGGCCGGTGTGGCCGGTGACCTCGAGATCTGGCAGCGCTCGGTCTCGGACCTGGCACCGGTCGGGTCCGGCCCCGGTCTCGTGCTCTCGAACCCGCCCTACGGCCGTCGGGTCCGCGGCGGACCAGATGTGCGCGACCTCTACGCCCGCCTGGGCGCGGTCGCCAAGGCCCAGCTCCCGGGTTGGCGGGTGGGACTGCTGGTCGACGACGCCGCGGCGGCGCGCCGCACCGGCCTGCGACTCGCAGACCGACTGCGCACGACCAACGGCGGCATCCCCGTGCACCTCCTGGTCGGCCCCACCTGAGCCGGCGCGGCCGACGCCGACGGTCACGGCCCGCCGACCCATGATCCCCTCTACGATGACCACGAACTTCACCATCAGGGGATGCACGGTGATCCGACCACTGCTCGACGGCGACGACCTGGAGCGCTACCGCACCGACGGCTACGTCGCGCTCGGTCCGATCCTGGACGACGATCAGTGCGCCGCGCTGGTCGAGGTCGAGCAGCGGTACCGGCCCGACGCCGGTTCCGAGGCGTCCGACCCGGGACTGCTGGTGCGCGAGCAGCTCTGCGCCCACTCCGCGGCCCTCCGCCACTTCTGCATCGCCGGCGCCCACGTGCCGCTGCTGGCCCAGGTGCTCGGGCCCGATGTCGCCTTCACCCACACCCAGTTCATCACCAAGCTCCCCGACCGCGGTGCGGTCGACGACGATCCGTCGTCGCCGACGTGGATCCCGATGCACCAGGACGACGGCTACGGCCAGCTCGCACCCCCGCTCGACGTGACCGTCTGGACCGCGCTCACCGACACCGACGAGGAGAACGGGTGCCTGGTCATCGTGCCGGGATCCCATCGGGGTGGCCTCGTCGACCACGCACCCGCGGCCACCAACCCTTTCCTCCGCGAGGCCGAGGCCGAGGCCGGGGACGCAGCGGTACCGCTCCCCCTACGAGCCGGGGAGGCGGTGCTGTTCACGGGGCTCACCCTGCACGGGTCCGGGCCGAACCGCTCCCGGACGCCCCGCGTGGGGATGCACGCGCGATACTGCCACCCCTCGGTGCGCATGGTGACCCACCGCGACAAGCCGGTGCTCGCCGACCGGCACTCCTGGATGGTGCTCGGCGAGGCCGAACTGGCCGACCCCCGGGTCTCCCGGTAGTCCCGGTGGAACCGGCGCCGGCGGATCCCGACACAGGAGCGACCGACGTCGGCGGGGGCGCGGGCGCCGACGCCTACGCCGTGTTCGACGACCTGACCGATGTGATCGTCGTCCTCGACGCGAACTTCGGCGTCGTCTACCTCAACCGCTTCACCGAGCGCCTGCTCGGCTTCGCCGCCGACGCGATGCGGGGACGGTCGATCACCGAGTTCCTCGACGCCGAGGACGTCGTCCGGGCCTTCGAGGTGGTCGCGCTGATGGCCGACGGCGGCGCGGCCGTGCCGATCACCCCGGCGCTCTACGACCTGCGCCGGGCCGATGACACGTGGATCCCGGTGGAGCTGAACGGGGTGTCCGAACCCGCCGGGTTCCCGCCGGACCACACGCTCGTCGTCGGCCGCTACTCGGGCGACCACGCCCTCCAGAACCAGATCCTCCAGATGATCACCTCCAACCGCAGCGACGCCGAGCTGATCGCCGTCGTCCCGCAGTTCGGATCCTGGCGTCACCCCGACGAGCAGTACGCCGTGCTGTACCAGGACGTCACCGGAGACACCCAGGTCACCGGGACCTCAGCCGTCGTCCGCATCGCCACCGATCACCTCGACGGCGACACGCCCTGGGCTCAGGCCCGCCGCACGGGGGAGGAGATCCTCGTCGACGCCGGCGCGCTCCCGGCTGCGCTGCGCGCCGAGGCCGCGGCTGCCGACCTCGGCGCGTGCTGGGCCGTCCCCGTCCCCGACCCGCTCCACGACACCCCTGCCGTGCTGATCGGGTGGTCGCGCACCGACGGACCAACGGCGGCGGTGCACCGGTACTCGCTCGAGTTGATGGGTCGCATGCTCGACCTCGTGCTCCAGTGGCGGCGCCAGCGCGAGGAGCTCGAACGGGCGGCGCGCCGCGACCCGCTCACGGGCATGGTGAACCGGGCCGGGTTCTTCGAGGTGCTGGGGGCCACCCTGGAGTCGGCTCCGCCCGACACCATGCTCGGGGTCCTCTACATCGACCTCGACGACTTCAAGGACGTCAACGACTCCCACGGCCACGCGGTCGGCGACGACGTGCTGGCCGAGGTCGCGATCCGGCTGGCCGGGGCCGTGCGGGTCGGTGACCTACTCGGCCGGCTGGGCGGCGACGAGTTCGCCGTCCTGTGCCCCGACGTCGCGAACCTCGACGACCTCACGTCGGTCGCCCGCCGCATCATCGACGACGTCAGCCAGCCCATCACCATCCGTGGCTTCGAGCTCCAGGTCGGCGCCAGCATCGGCATCGCCACGACGATCGGCACCGCGCTCCCCGACGAGCTCGTCGACGCGGCCGACCGATCGCTGTACCTCGCCAAGGCCGCCGGGCGCGGCCGATGGCACCTCGCCGACCTCGATCCCGAGGGTCATCGGCCGGACCCGGCGCCGCGCCGCGACCCGCTCCGCATCGACTGGGACCGCCGCATCACCGACCCCCACGACTGATCGGCGCGTCGACCCCCCGACGACGCGGGTCAGTTCCGGGGAACGTCCTTCCAGGGCGCGTCCTTGTCGGTGCGGGGCTCGCCGGGGAGGCCGAGCACGCGCTCGCCGAGGATGTTGCGCTGGATCTCGGAGGTGCCGCCCTCGATCGAGTTGGCCCGGGAGCGCAGGAACATCTTGCGGGACGAGCCGGCGGGGCCGGTCAGGCCGAGCGACTCGGCTCGCTTCATCTCGTAGTCGTAGTCGACCAGCGCCGCAGCCCCGAGCATGTTGACGCACAGCTCGTAGATCTGGTTGTTGACCTCGGCGAACTTGAGCTTGCCGATCGAGCCCTCGGGGCCGGGGTTGCCGGCGCGGCGCTTCTGGGCGGCGCGGAGGTTGGTGAGTCGGAGGGTCTCGGCCTCGATCCAGGCCTTCATGAGCTGGTCCTTGACCTGGGGGGTCTGCTCGACGAGCTCTTCGCGCCAGATGCGCACGGCCTCGGCGATGGCGCCGGTGCCACGGGCGGGCGGGGCCGAGCCGCCCCCGATGGTGTTGCGCTCGTTCATGAGGGTGGTCATGGCGACGCGCCACCCCTCGCCGACGTCGCCGATGCGGTCGGCGTCGGGGACCCGCACCTCGGTCAGGTAGACCTCGTTGAACTCGGCCTCGCCGGTGATCTGGCGCAGCGGCCGGACCTCGACGCCTGGGGCGTGCATGTCGAGCGCGAAGTAGGTCATGCCCTTGTGCTTGGGGGCATCGGGATCGGTTCGGGCCACGAGCATGCCGCGGTCGGCGATGTGGGCGAGCGTGTTCCACACCTTCTGGCCCGTGATGACCCACTCGTCGCCGTCGCGCACGGCCTTGCACGCCAGACCGGCCAGGTCGGAGCCGGCACCCGGCTCGCTGAACAGCTGGCACCAGGCGTCCTCGCCCGTGAACATGGTGCGCAGGAGGCGGGCCTTGAGCTCCTCGGACCCGTGGGTGACGGTGGTGGGACCCGCCATGGTGAGTCCGAAGAAGTGGCGGGCGCCGATGGCGGGGGCGTGCGCCTCGCGGAGGCGGCGGTCGACCTCGCGCTGGAGGTTGGGCGGCGCATCGAGGCCACCCCAGCCCTCGGGGAAGTGCACCCACGCCAGCCCGAGGTCGTACTGCAGACCGCGGAACTCGACCGGATCGGTCGCGGCGGGATCGGCCTTGGCGAGCAGCTGATCGATGCGCTCGCTGATGAGGGTCGTGGGGTCGCTCACGCCCGCGAGGTTACGCAACCGTCACCAGCGTGCCAAACGCCACCGATTCTCCGAAATCTCGGCGCTCATGGTCGGATGCGGCCATGACCGCCGAGATTTCGTGGTGGGGTCGGGATCAGGCGCCGAGGTCGTGGTGCACGGCCTCGGCTGCTCGCCGACCGGAGAACAGGGCACCCTGGATCGAGCCGGTGTCGCGGTGGTCACCGCAGACGTAGCGACCGTCGCCGAGCCGGATCGATCGCTTGGGGGCGAACGGCGGCACTTGCCGCGGCTGGCCGTGCTCGATGCGGTCGTAGCGCAGCAGCTCCCAGTCGGCGACGGCCGGGCCGAACCAGCCGGTGAGCTGCGCCCGCACGGCCCGCTCGAGGTCGGCGCCGAGGGCGTCGGGTCCGGGGATGGCGGCGGCGACGAGCGCCCGGCCGGCGGGGGCGTAGGACGGGGCCACCACCGAGAGCGGGGCGACGTTGCGGACGGGTCCCCGGTTGTCACCGTCGAGCACCAGGAACGGGTCGGCGACCGGGGATGAACCGGCGGCGAACCAGCAGCACCCCGCGGCGAGTGATCCCGGATCGGGCAGGCCCGTGAGGCGGGCGGCGACCGGACCCTCGGTGGCGACCACGACGGCCCGACCGGCGACGCGGGTGCCGTCGGCGAGGACCGCGGCGGTCCCGTCGAGGCGTTCGACGGGTACGTCGTAGCGGATCGTTCCCGTCGGCAGCGGCGCGGCCACCGCATCGGACAGCGCCTGCATCCCTGCGGCCGGAACCGCCGCGTCACCCGTCGCCAGCATGCGCAGGACGACGTCGAAGCGCCGGCGGGACACCCCGAGCGTCGGGTCGAGCTCGATGCCGCCGGCGAGGGGGCGCCAGAAGCGGTCGATCATCTGGTCCGAGAAGCCCGACGCGCGGAGCGCGTCGAGCGTGCTGACGTCGGGGCGACGGAACAGGTCGGGCACGGGACCGCGCCGCACGTCGACGACCAGGCGGAGGAGGCGGACCTTGTCGGCGAACGAGCCGATCGGCGCTCGCACCGTGTCGATCGCCGCGCCCGGCCGGCGGAACGGATCGGCCACGCGGTGGAGCGATCCGTCGATGCTGATGAACGCACCCGGCCCGTAGCAGCACAGATCCAGGGCGTCGAGATCGACCACTCGCGCGAGCTCGGGGTAGGCGGTGAGCAGGATCTGGAAGCCCCGGTCGAGGCGGAACCCGTCGACGAGGTCGCTGCGCACCCGGCCGCCGGGCCCATCGCCGCCTTCGAGGACCAGGCACGAACGCCCGGACCGGTGCAGCTCGCGGGCGGCGGCGAGGCCGGCCATCCCCGCGCCGATGATGACGACGTCGGTCTCGGTCGGGGAATCGGACTCGATCATGGGCTGTTCCTACCCCCCCGTCGCCGGTGGTGACGGATCGAGCGCGGCGCCACCGGGCGGGCGCGGGCGACGAAAACGCGTACCCCCCGCTCAGGTGGGGCGGCGCTGCAGCAGTCCGACCGCGTTGTCGTTGAGGATGAGCCGCTGGTCGGCGGGGTCGAGGTCCTTGAGCTCGAGCTGGTACTGGCGAGGCTCGGGGAGGGCCTCGATGTGGGGCCAGTCGGAACCGAAGACGACGCGGTCGGCACCCATGCAGTCGATGACCTCGTGGACGTCGTCCTCCCAGAACGGGTTGATCCAGACGTGCTCCTTGAAGACCTCGACCGGATCGTCGGCCCAGTAGCCGGGCATCTTGTTCGAGGTCGACCGCACCTTCTTGAACAGCTCGGGGAGGAACTCGGCTCCGTTCTCGATCGAGGCGATGCGCAGGTTCGGGAAGCGCAGCAGGTGGCTCTCGAAGACGAGCGAGATGAGGTACTCGAAGATGGCCCGCTCGATGGCGAACGACTTGATCGACGGTTTGAAGCCGCCCGAGAAGCTCGCCGCGAACCCGTCCACGGCGTAGCCGTTGGACGACATGCCGCTGTCACCGGCGTGCACGACGACGGTGATGCCCGCCTCGTTCACCAGCGACCAGAAGCCGTCGAACATCGTGTCGAAGGGCGAACGCCGCCCGACCGCAGTGGTCGGCGCCGCCGGGCGCATGACGATCGAGTGGGCACCGTTGTCGAGCGCCCACGTCAGCTCCTCGACCGCCCACTCGGGATCGGCGAGCGTGAGGTACGGAGCGGCGTAGATCCGGTCCTGGTGGTTGAAGCCCCAGTCCTCGATGAGCCAGCGGTTGAAGGCCCGGAACATGACGCACACCGCTTCGGGATCGTGCCTGAGCGGCTCCTCGTAGATCATGGCGAGGGTCGGGAACAGCCAGCATCCGGCCAGCCCCTGCTCGTCGAGCACCTCGACGCGCGCCTCGGGGTGGAGGTAGGCGGCGCGGATCGGCTCGCGCTCGGCGAGCATCGACAGCGGGTCCTTGCCCTCTGGGTTGCCGCGGAAGTAGTCGAACATCGCGCCGGGCATGGCGATGGGGTCGAACGTCGGGTTCGACACCGCCTTGCTGACCTGGCCGCCGAGCAGGTGATAGCGGCGGCCGTTGATCTCGGCCCACTGGACCGCCCGTGGACCCCACGCGGGATCGAGGTGGCGGGTGAAGGCGTCGAGCGCCTCGTAGTAGTGGTTGTCCCCGTCGAAGACGGGGTGGCCGAGATCGTCGAAGCCGTGCATGGGTGCCAGAGTAGAACCAGTTCTCGTTCGATGCGCAGCCCTCGCACTCGCCACCGCCGGTCGGATCGTTCCCGCCGGCGGCCGCGGCGCATACGCTCGGTCGGTGACTCCCCTCCCATCGGCCGACGACCCGGCGTTCGCCCGCCGCCTGCTCGGTGCCATCCCTGCTGGTGTGTTCGTGATCGATGCCGGCGGCGCCGTGCGCTCGGTGAACGACCGGGCCGCCGCGATGGTCGAGGCCGACGCCGCGTCGCTCATCGGCCGTTCGGTCCTCGACTTCGTCGATTCGGCCACCGCGTGGATCTACGCGGCGGCGGTGGCGATGGCGACCGACTACCCCGACGTGATCATGGGGCCGCTGCGGATCACCTTCGTCACCACCGCGGGCACGCTGCGCTTCGCCGACCTCTGGGCCAGCAACCACCTCAACGACCCCGACATCGGCGGCATCGTCTGCCTGGTCACCGAGGAGACGGCGGCCGCCGCCATCGTCGATGCGGTGTCGTCGGTGGCCGCTGGTGATGCCATCGCCACCGTGGCCAGCCTCGTCGCCAACGCGATGCGCGCCCACCCGGTGGTCGCCGATGCGTTCGTCGTCGTCGCCCACGAAGAACACGACAGCTACGAGTGCATCACGCCCACCTCGCTCGCCGCGGACCTCGTCCGGGTGATCGACGACGACGCGGCCGGCGCCGAGCCCTGGCGCGCCGCGATCAATGGCGGCACCCGGGTGATCCACGAGAACCTGAGCCGGCTGCCGTCGGTCCTGCACGAGGCGGCCGAGCGCGACGGCTACGCGGCGTGCTGGGTCGAGCCGGTGCCCGGTCCGTCGGGCGAGCCCGCAGCGGCGCTGGTCCTGTGGCGCC
>Ga0105044_10002364_pt1 | contig 25694 bp, 21 predicted proteins | sample MAT01_FD_78092 | JGI IMG/M metagenome (GOLD analysis project Ga0105044, IMG submission 78092) | Freshwater microbial communities from Lake Fryxell liftoff mats and glacier meltwater in Antarctica - MAT-01 | ecosystem: Environmental > Aquatic > Freshwater > Ice > Liftoff microbial mat | place... | reverse complement strand
GGGTTGGTCGGGCTACGCTTGCAGAACAGTTCGACACTGCAAGATCTGGCAAGTTGGGGCTATGTTGTGGTGGCGCTTGATCATACGGATGCGGCGGCGGTCACCGTGTTCCCGGATGGCGAGGCGCGCTTCTTCAATTTGGCCCGTTTCGGCATCCCTGCCGGTGTGGAGGCTGACGTAGCCCTCGTTGATGCGCACGTTTTTCCAGTGTGGGTCGCTGATCAGCGCTTTGTCTACGATACACTCGAAACCTGGGCGGTGAATGATCCCTTGTTGGCGGGTAAACTTGACCTGACACGCATCGCCTCGTTCGGCCATTCCTTTGGCGGGGCAACTGCGTTGGAAGTATGCCGTGTCGATGTACGTTGCCGCGCCGCCGTGAACCTGGACGGCGGGCTGTATGGCGATAGTGTAACTCAGCCCGCCATCCAGCCACTGCTATTAATGAGTTCTGCCGAAAGCGGCCAGTATCAAGACACGGTTGGCGCGTGGACGCGTATGATCGCCAACGCCAACGCCGCCGCATACTGGTTGGAATTGCCCAACAGCAGCCATTTTTCTTTCACGTTTAGCCAACTGCTCTCGCCGCTTCTCGTGCCACAAGGTTTCGAGCCCTATACTGGGTTGCGCGTTGTGGACAAGTACCTGCGCGTATTTTTTGACAAGCACCTACGCGGTGTGGACACAACGCTGCTCGGACCGGCATCTGGCGCAACAGATGTGCGCTGGCTGACCAAGTAGCTGGGTATGGGCAATTCCAAAATGCGCCGGTATCCGACTTTAGTCATTGGTAGTCGTTGGTTGGTTTTTCCGCAATACAAAGTATACTGACCCCAACCGGCAGCGTTGTGCGTTCGAGCAATTCGGCTTCCAACCAACCCACCGCGTGCAAAAGGGTGTTGGCGGGTTCGGCGATGGGCTCCATCTCGACTTGATAGACTTTTTCGTCAGCAGTCAGGTGGGGACTTTCCAGATCGGGTTTGTGTGGGCGTAGGAGGCGCATCCCCGCCACCACCGGAAAGAGAAAGAAGTTGTTATAACTCAGGCGCTTGGTGGTGAAGCCGGCCATTGCCAATTTGTGGCGCAGTTCCGGCGCGGTATAGCGTCGTTGGTGGGCATTGATATCATCGTTATAGCTCCACAGCCACATAAACGCCGGCACGGTGATGATGAGTTTGCCACCAGGCTTCAAGACACGCCGACATTCTTCCAACACCCCAAATTCGTCGGGAATGTGCTCAACTGTATCTAACAGCGCCACCAAGTCAAACTCATCATCGGCAAAGGGCAACATATCCCCCGAACCTTGGATTGCTTCCAGCCCGCGCAGACTCGCGACAGGCAGGGGGCGCGGGTTAGAATCCAGACCAATCACCTGGCCATAGTGCGCCAGATGATGCGCCATATTGCCGGCTCCGCTGCCAATATCCAAAATTTTGCGTTGGTCGCCCGGCTGACGTGGGCCTAATTCAGCATCCAGGTATTTTTGAATGGCGCGCGTGCGCCCGGCAAACCAGGCATGTCGATCTTCTTCCAAAACTGTTAAGACAGGTGTTGCCATAAAGGTTCCTTCTCGCCTAAATCTGCTGTCACCGCTACAAAAATCGGCCTACACTTGCTGGGTAACCAGGACTTCTTCACCGAGCATGTCCGTTACTTTGACGGCAACAGTGGTTGGGGCAAGCGGTGCCCGAAGTGTATAGTCGCCACGCACCAATGCGGTACGCTTCACCGGGGCATCGGCCAAGACTGCCCGCAAAACTTGTCCATCATAGGCCGGATCGATGGTAATGCTTTCGACCATCATGCGCCAGTCACTGATCAACGTTCGGCCATTGGTTTGCTGCTGTTGCAGCCGCTCGATCACCGTGGGCGAGATAAAATCTAGGACACGGACCGTAATTTGCTGGAGCTCCGCTGGCACACGCGCGATTTCAACCCGGGCTTGTGCCGGCTGGTGCAGAAAAAAGTGAGCATAGCGTGCGTCGTTACGTAAGTCAATGATTTCAATCTGGTGCAAACCACTGCCGCGTGCGCTGCGCTGCTGATTCCACTCGGCCAGCCAATCGGCAACTGCCACTTCTTGGCCCAGGCAAACAATCACCACATCGCGCCGCTCCGCTGGTCGCACAGCCAATGTTTCGACCAGCGCTGTTAGATCGTCGGCTGCTAAGGGGCGTGCAAAATTGGCAAACTTTACCAATCGGTTTCCCAGCCTTCCCTCAAAAAAGGAATCGTCGGTGGTGCGCCGAATGCCAATCGTTTCTGCTGCCAACCCAATCGCTGCAGCCTGTGCGAGCCCGGTGGGGGGGCTATCCTTTCCTAGATCGTACCCATTCACCCGGTAAGCCGCAAATGTATGACGGGAAGATTGTTCTTCTGGCGCTGGTTGCGCCTGGAGAATTGTTTGCAGCCGCCGACTGACCGTCTGGATCGATCCTCGATTCATGTCGCACCCGATCCAGCGCCGCCCTAGTTTTTGGGCCACCGCCAACGTGGTGCCTGAACCCATAAAGCAATCAAGCACTAGATCGCCAGGGTTGGTAGAGACGCTGATGATTCGTTCCAGCAGCGCCTCCGTTTTTTGCGTCGGATAGCCCACATCTTCGTTTGGTGTCGTGCCCAAGCCGGGAATATCATCCCATAAATTGTCAATCGCCTGTTCGGTGATATAGGTGCCGTCCTCACGCGGCGTCAGATAATACTTGACACCCAGGCTGCCCCCTTGCGAAGGATAGACCGCTTGCCGCTCCTCATCGATCAACACCGCGCCGCCATAGGGCGCATATAGCCGCCCTTGTTCGTGCAGGCTTTTGAGGCGATCAAAGCTGTAGGTGCCCGGATCGGAGGTACGGAAAAAGCCATATTCATCGCGCAGATAGTGGCGTGCGGCCGCGTCTTCGCTCAAGATGATTTGCTTTTTCAGCCCATGCCAGACCGGCGGCGCGCTGCGATCCTTGGCGAAGATTTCGATGGAATGGGTGCTGTTGGGAAAGTAAAAGGCATTGACCTTGGCCCCGCGCGCCACTTGGCTGCGCCAGGCAATGGTATTAAGATAATTGTCGGGGCCAAAGACTTCCTCCAGCAACATGCGCAAATGATGCGTCTTGCGGTGATCGCAGTGCAGCCACAAGGTGCCATCTTCGGCCAGCAGTTCACGCATGAGCGGCAATCGTTCGTACATAAATTGTAAATAATTATCGTTGGCCCAAATATCGGTGTATTGCACCTGCTCCCCCAACGAATAGGCCGCTGCGGTAAGCCGATCGCGATTTTTCTCGCCGCGCAAACGCACTTGGCGCACATAATCTGCACCACTGTCAAAGGGTGGGTCGATGTAGATCAGCCGGACTTGGCCGCGTAAGCCATTTGCCAACAGATGAGCGAGAACTTCTTTGTTGTCGCCGTGGTAGAGCGCGTTTTCAAGAATTGTTTGCGTTTCGTTGTTGGGCAACGGCTGCGGCGTAAAAGTTTCGAGCAGTTGCGCCGGAAAGACAGGCACGCGCGCCAACGGTTGTTTGCCCACCCAAACCAGCATGGGGCGACCTTTGGCACTTTGAACGTTGATCGTTGGTGACATGCTCATGGGGTTACTTCGTACCTGATTCGTATTTGATCGGTTCGGCAGCCGCATGGGTTTGCGCTTCTAGTTGACGACACAAGTCGCGCAAATCGCTGGTTGCCAATAGTCCTGGCGCGCCATATGTCTCGCGCAGGGCATCGTAGACCAGCCAGAGATCAAGCCGGTAGATGGCGGCGAGTTCCACCGCGACGCTGTATAGATCCAACCAGGTGTGCTGGACAATGAGTTGGTTGGTGTTTCCGGTAGCTTGCAGTCCTTGCTCGCTCAGGCGATGCGTGGTCTGGGTTAGCTTTACGGGCGCGGCTGGCGGTCGGGTGAAGGATAATTGGCTCAATGGGGTTGACCTGGACGTACCTGACAGCATCCTGGCTGGCCAGACGGCTGGAATGGGATCATGTGTAGGGCGCGTTGCATTGGCGGTCCGTGCCTGTGTCAACTGTTCCAGCGACTCGCCATAGGTGGCGCGCAACTGACGTTCGAGAATGGTGCGGTTTTCCGCCGAGAGATAAATGCGCGCTGGGCTAAGATTGCCCGGCGTCTGGCGCAGACAGCGTGCAGTTGCCTGTAACACAAAATTGTTACTCGTCTTGAGTTTGCGCACCAATGCACAGGCAAAAAGCGCGGGCACATCCCAACCTTCAACGCCCCGGTCAACCAGCAGGACAATCCGGTGGGGCGACTGGCGACTGCGAAAGCGGTCAAAGTCTGCTGGATTTTCACAATAGGTGTGATGTTCGAGCAGCGTGGTGGGTGATTCGCCCAGCGCGACCAAGGCGCGTTCAATGGCTGGGCGACTCTGGGCGATATCCGCAGTTTTGGGAAAATAGATCGCCAACTTGGCGGGCGTGCCATCGGGCAGGGTTACCGTCGCATAGTGTTGGAAAAAATCGCGTACGATTTCAATCAGCACCTGCTCGCGCGCCGCGGTTGCCTGGGCTGCCGTGTGATCTGCCAGTGCATAGGTGACAAGATTATCAGCCACTTCTTTCAAAATGCCATCGCGAATACCCTCGGCCAGGCCATACCAGACGACCACATCGCGCAGTGGCTGGCGTTTGAAATAGGGCGTGCCCGTGGTGTTAATGACACAGGTAACCTCGGTGCGCGCCGCCAGATAATCCACAGTTTTGCGGACTTTTTTCAGATCGCTGCGCAGCGCTTGCCCATAGGTGTGGTGTGCTTCGTCGGAAAAGATAGCAAGGCGCGGCAGGCTGGCAATCGTTTGCAGGCGCAAGTTGGCAATTTCCTGCTTGGCTGCTGCCACCCCTTCGCCCACAAGTGGCAATCCAATGTGGCGCTTGCGTACCTTCTCTTTTTGAATGCGAATTTTTTCTGTGTTGGTGATTATCACATTAAAGGCGCTGCCCTGCATCACCGCAATATCGCGCTCACCATCCTGGGTCACTGTAAATTTGACGGCAGCAGCAAAAGATCGATATAAATGGGGCGGCAGGATGGCTGCATAGGGCAGACCAATTAATTCGCGTAGCGATTCTAGAATGGTGCGTCCGGGGGCAAAGATCAGCGCATTCTGGACAAATGGCCCGGCAGGATATTCCAGTGCCAGGGCGAATTCACTGGCCAGAATCGACCCGATCAGCACTGTTTTGCCCACACCCATTGCTAGCGCAAGAATATAACTTGGATAGATAAGCGTGGCACTTTCCCGCAGGCTTTCCAGTTGATAGCGGGCCACAAACTTATCATCGTTGTGCAACGCTGCTAAAAAGCGTTCCCGATCTTCACCCGTTGCTTGCCACGCGGCCCGCGGCACTTGAAGCGCAGCTTGCCAGTCGTTGGTTGCCGGGAAAAGCTGCTGATAGAGATCGAGAATATGGGGTGTGTCCAGCACCAGTCGGAGATACCAATAAGTTGTCAAGGCACGCAATTGGGGAGGGCGCAGCCGAAAATTGTTACCGTCTGGCGCTTGCGCCCAGGCTAAGATTTCGCCAAGCGCGCGGTATTGCGCGTGCGGATAGCCCGCTGCCATCCATTGCGCGGTCGCCGTTTGCAGCCGTTGCTGGAGCAATATCACGGCTGTCAACGTTTCTCAAAATAGTAGGCAAAGACTGGTCGTCCATGCTGCTGGCACCAGTGTTCACGGTGGGTGGGGGCAAATGCGCCAATCCGCGCCACCAATTGTGGATCATGCCCGGTAAAACTCGGCTGTGATTCGATCAACGCACAGACCATTTCGCCATATTCCTGGACATCGCTTTTGAAATGCAAGAGGCCCCCTGGCCGCAATTTGGCCGCCAGCAGATCAACAAAGGGGGGCGAAAAGAGGCGCTTCACTTTGTGTTGCGGCTTCCACCACGGATCCGGAAAGAGAATATGCATGGCGTCCACCCGCCCGTCAGGAATGATGCGCGGCAGATTAAAACGACAATCGTCATCACTCAGCCAGAGGTTCGTCACTTGAAAGCGCGCCACTCGTTCCAGGCAGAGACGGGTGGCTTTGGTTTTGGTCTCATAGCCGATAAAGAGCTGATCGGGGTATTGGCGCGCGCGATCCAATAGAAAATCGCCGCGGCCATAGCCAATTTCGATCTCCAGCGGTGCGGTTGTGGCTAGGGCGGCTGCCAGTTGTTCACGGTTGTTGCCACGGCTATCTTCGAGGGCCAGGGCACGAAAGAAAGGTCGATCAATTCCCCAAGGGGGCAGGGTGAGTGCACCCGGCCGATGCCGCGGATCGCCCCCGATCAAGCCACGGCCAGCTAGCCAGTTGGCATAGGCTTTACTGCGTTCTTCTTCAGTCCATTCTTCCCAGGCAAAGGCCATTTTGCCTGCCGAAAAAGAGGTAGAATGATAATCTAGTAGGGGAGGGGCGGAAGGATTTGTTTGTTGATCCATGGGCGATTCAATAAAATAAGCATAACGTTAATTGGCGTTGCCAAGTGTGACGAGAATTAAATACCGGTCTTCTATACAATCTTGTAATTTGCTTGTATACTTTGGATGAATTCTGTAACAAAAATGGTTTTTTATTTCATGGGGCCTACGCCCGTGAACGCTTCACATAAACTGATTCTGCGTTTGGGGAGCATCCGTGTATGGATTACCAAGTTACTCGGACAAAGATCATCCAGCCCCGACGGCGCTCGGATCTTTTGTCGCGCCCACGTCTGTTGGAATTGCTGAACGAACTACTCGAGTTCCGATTGGTTATTCTAATCGCACCCGCCGGATATGGCAAAACCTTTCTCTTGGTAGACTTTGCCCACCATATTGGCCAACCTGTCTGTTGGTATGCGCTGGACGCGCTGGACCGCGATGCCTATCGGTTCTGCAACCATTTTATCGCCTCGATTCAGCAGCAATTTCCGGCGTTTGGCAATGCATCGTTTGCGGCTTTGCAGAGTATGGCTGTTGGGCAGGGCACGCTGGATCAATTAGTAGCCACGGTTGTCAATGATCTTTACGAGCATGTGCGGCAGAACTTTGTGCTGGTGCTGGATGACTTCTATCTGGTTGATGAAAATCCTGAAATCAACCTATTTATTAGTCAATTTGTGCAACAAGTGGATGAACATTGCCATCTGATCATCGCTTCGCGGCGCTTGTTAAGTCTGCCCGATATGGCGCTCATGGTCGGGCGCGGTTACATTGGTGGGCTTGATTTTGAGGATCTGGCTTTTGAAGTGGATGAGCTGCAAAAGCTCAGTGCCAAAAACTATAGCCAGGAGATTTCAACTCCTGATGCTAAGACGCTGATCGAGGCGACCGATGGCTGGATCATTGGTCTGTTGCTTTCCACACAGAGCAAATTGCGCAATATTTCGGGACGCATGCGTCTCATGCGCGCATCGGGTATCGATCTCTATGATTATCTGGCAGAACAGGTGCTCAACCAGCAGCCGCCCCAGATTCAAGAATTTTTGCTGCGCACCTCGTTGCTAGAGGAGTTTGATGCTACGCTCTGTGCCACGGTCTTTACGGGGTACTGGTCGCCACCCACGGGCGACTGGCAAGATCTGATCGACGAGGTATTGCGGCGCAATCTCTTTGTGCTGCCGCTGGGCGATGATGCTGCTTGGTTACGCTATAACTATGTCTTCCAAGAGTTCTTGCAGCGCCGGATTACCCGCGAGCGCCCCGACGAAGAAAGAATCATTCTAGAACGGCTTGCCGAGCTCTACCAAGCGCGCAAAGAGTGGGAAAAAGCGCATTATGTGCTGCGCCGCTTGGGCAACCCCAAATATGTAATTGCCCTGATTGAGCAAGCGGGGATTGCCCTGCTCAATGCGGGGCGGATTCCCTTGTTGGCAACATGGCTGGCTGAATTATCGCAAGAGTCTACCTTTGCCTCGCCCATTTTGCTGACCCTTCACGGCTTTGTGAAGGCACGGCAAGGCGAAGTGAAGGAAGGGTTACTCCTCCTCGATCGGGCGATTGCCGCGCCGTGGCCGGTGGCTGATCACAACTATCTGGCCTATGCGCTGACGCGTCGCTCGATTGTCCATCGCTTTTTGGGCAACTACCAACTTTCGTTAGACGATGTAGAGTCCGCTTTTGTCCTGATTGATCAGCTCGCGTCTGATCATGAGGAAGTGATGACGATCACGGCAATGGCACAACATGCTAAGGGCTTTACGCTTTCACAAATGGGCAAGCCAGATGAAGGCGCGTTCTGGCTCGAAAAAGCGCTCAGTACCTATCAAATTCTCAACCTACCCCACAATCGCGCCCTGACCTATTTGGATCTGGCAACAATTTATCTAAATACCGGCCATTATCAGCAAGCTCTGCCGCTCTTTCAGGACATTTCACGCGTCTGGCGCGAGTTGAATAATCTGGCCGAGCAAGCCAACGTCTTCAATAACCTGGGCTATCTTCATCATTTGCTTGGGCATTATGAAGAAGCGCTCGAATTGTTGGAACAAGCCCACGATTATGCCCAACGCAGCGGCTATATTCGGATAGTCGGCTATGCATTGACCAGCGTCGGTGATGTTTGTACAGATCTGGGCAACTTAGATGCGGCACGCAAACTCTATAGTGATGCGCGTGCGGTGGTGCGGCGTATCAATGAGCGCTACTTGCTCGTTTATTTGGAGTTGGCATTGGCAAAATTAGCTGCGCTGCAAGCCGACTGGAGTACCGTCTTTGCTGCCCTCGATACAGCAGGCAAGCTAGTCGTTGATCGGCATGCAAGCTCCGAGTGGGGACTGTATCAGCTTACGGTTGGGTATTGTTATCTATTACAACATAAAGCTACCGAAGTGATCGAGTCACTGCGTGACGGCGTTACACATTTTGCGAATGGCGGCCAACCGCTAGAAGAGGCGGGCACCCATTTTATGCTGGCCTCTGCCTATAGCATGACCAAACAGGCGACACCGGCACAGCGACACCTTGTACGTGCGCTGGATTTGGCTTTTGGATTGGAAAGTCGGTATGCGCTACTCACACATCTACGCGCTGTCCAATCCTATCTGCAAGACAAAAAGACGCAAGCAATTGATGAACGTGTCGGCGCTTTGTTAATCGAAATTAGTAAAATCGAAGAGCAAATTCCTGCCGTAAATCGGCGGCTGCGCCAAACTGCGCTGCCGCTGCTGGCTGATTTGTTGCCTAAGACTCCCCAATTCGCGATTCGCACCTTGGGTCGCGCCGAAGTCTCTGTGCAGGGCCAAGTTCTGACCAATGGCGATTGGCAGACGCTTGTCTCGCGCGATCTTTTTCTCTGTCTGCTTGCCCACCCCAATGGTTTATCTAAAGAAGAGATCGGTCTGCTTTTTTGGCCGGATGCCGCACCCTCGGAGCTTAGAACGCGTTTCAAAAATGCCATCTATCGCTTGCGCGGCGCGTTCAAAGAAGACGTGATCCTCTTTGAAAATGATATTTACGCGTTCAACCGCACGCTTGATTATGAATATGATGTTGATTCCTTTCAACTGTATATCGCCAAAGGCGATCGAGTTGGCCCCCCTAATGAACGCATTGATGCCTACCAAGCCGCCCTGGCCCTCTATCGCGGCCCCTATTTGCCCGAAGTCGATGCCAATTGGATTTGGGCCGAGCGAGAACGGCTCAGTCGGCTGTTTATGGAACGTGCGCTGGTGCTGGCTCAACTACAACTAGACGCGCAACAGTATACCCCGGCCCTTGAAAGTGTGCAGCGTATTCTGGAAGAAGATTCCTGCCAAGAAGACGCCCACCGCTTGGCCATGCGTGTGTATGCCGCGCTAGGCAATCGTGCCGCTATCGCACGCCAATATGCACAATGTGAACAGGCGTTATTAACCGAAATTGATGCACCGCCTTCCCCCCAAACTGCCGAACTTTATCGCACCTTGATGCGGTAAACTAAAGTGGACCCCAATGTCAAGACCATAACGATTCCTCACCTAATTTAGCCACGGTTTATCTGAAAAATAAATAATTTGTGATGCTCTTCCAGCGCAGGGGCGCGCTAAATTTTTTATGGGCGACTACGTCATTTGACGTATTTTCTTTGCAAATCATCAATGAGCCTGTTTTGAGCCTGTTTTGAGCCCATCCTGATGCCCCTTTTGATGCCCCTACCCTGTCACAATAAAACACATCAAACAAAACGATAAACGGCCTACCGGTCACTCATCAATCACGATAGGTAATCGTTATCAGTGGTGAGATAAGTTCCTAAAGGAGATAGACATAATGACACGCTACCTACGCAACCTACGCACAACATCGAACACCAAGAAGCATGTTCAGATTTTATTGACTTTGGGCGCTTTGGCCGCTTTTGTGCTCGGTGCTGGTGCGCCAGCCGCCGGCTCTGGTGGTTGATTTTACTAAATTTTGCTCATAGTTTGCGCTTTGCAAAGCGTAGAAAAATTATGAGTAACGACGTTACATGAATTGCCCGTTGAATATCGCATCGCTGACAGGCATAGGTTTAACAATTGTTAGATAGCAAGGTTTGCCCTTGATTCTACTTGTTGCTATTGTGATAGGTCTGCTAGCCGGATTGGTGCGAGCCAGGTATCATCATCGACCCTTTGCCTTGCCTGAACTGCGCCTGGCCTGGCTAGCTACTGTGGCTTTTTTGCCGCAATGGCTGGCCTTTTTCTTTGGACCAACTCGCCATCACTTTACTGACAAAGCTGCGGCAACGGCCCTTGTGGCGTCCCAAATTTTGTTAGCAGGGTTTGGTCTGGCCAATCGTCACCACCCTGCCGTGCGATTGTTGACCACAGGCTTATTGTTGAATCTAACGGTGATCATTGCCAATGGTGGCTTAATGCCGATTAGCCCAGAAACGCTCAAACGATTAGCCCCCAAGTTATCGGATGAACAGCGGCAATCTGGTCAGCGTTTTGGCAAGACAAAAGATCGAATTCTAGCAGAGTCCGATACAACCTTAGCCTGGCTCTCTGATCGTTTTATCTTTTTTACTGGGTCTGCCTATCGCGTGGCATACAGCATTGGCGATGTGTTGATTGCGATTGGCGCGTGTTGGCTTTTATGGTCTGCCGGCAGTAGCACTGGCGAACCGCATGAAGGTGTAAATTAGTCACAATTATGTCTACTCGATACTCACAACTTACTGTACAAGAATTTGGCGCACAGCCGCTGCCAGCAACTGATACCCCCAAAGTGCTCGGACAAAGCTCGGAAATCAATCGACTATTAACGGCTGCCGTTGTTAGTCGGGGTTTTCGGCAAATACTGCTTGCCAATCCGATGGCCGCCCTAACGGCTGGCTACCGAGGCGAGTCCTTCTGTTTGAATGCGGAAGAAATGCGTCAAGTGACAGCAATTCGGGCCGCTTCGCTGCAAGAGTTTGCTTTACAGCTGCTTAATAATGCTGAAACAGAGAGCAATAATGAGCGCGTCTATGAAACCTATCAATCTCCTGTAAGGTTAGCATTTTCTTCTTGAGCTATTTGTGACTGTTTGCCAACGTGACAATTGTCCTCTAGGCTTGCTAGTCTAATAGACAAACTATTTAAAAGTCAACCCGATAAGCCTGATAATACACGAGACGCTATGGATGACTTTTAAGGGTTTTATCTATAAGCTGTCACGGGCAAGGGGGGCTGAGCAGACAATCGGGAACGCAACATTGTCTGCTCGGTTTTTGCGCGCAGCACAAACAGGCGTAAAATAGGATAGAAATTGTTCTATCGTTTGCTACCAAAGATCAGAAAGCGTATTTCTGGCTCGATGGCGTTGTATTGAGACGTGACAAATTATATTATCTGTGCATACATTGGCTAAATCGAAAAATGAGCGAGACAGCTATCGCGTCCAACCTTCTTCGCTCACCCTGTTACCTGGCGCGTCTCAAATCATTAATACAACACCGATTATCGATCCCGATAAAAAGCCGGGAGAGCGGCTTCCGTATGCCAAACCGGCTAGCTATGGGGAGAATTGGCAAGTCAGTGGCATTGTCCACGATTTTAATAATCTGCTGGCAATTATTCTAAGCCATACGAGCATTGCGCTGACAAAGTTGCCGGCGGATAGTCCGGCCCGCCAAAATCTTGAGCGGACAATCCGGGCAACCAAGCGCGCGGCTGATCTGTCCAGTCAACTTTCGTTCAGTTTAGTTCATCAACAAGGTGAACAAGCCTATGCGGAACCCAATGCACTCATTCAAGAGATTGTTGATTTTGTAGAGCCCCGTGCAACAGCGCAAGCCGCATTGGTGTGGCAGCCTGCTTGTGACTTGTCGGCAGTGGCGATGCCGGGTCTGCGTCTGCAACAGGTGGTGCTCAATTTGCTTTTGAATGCAATTGAAGCCATTCAAGAGATTCCTGGTCAGATTACGCTTATCACCTATAATCATACGGTGCATGATGACGAGCAGGGGCATGGGCACCAGGAAGTGCCGCCCGGTCAGTATGTAGTCATTCAAATTGCCGATACGGGAATTGGCATCGATCAGGAGACCCTCAACGTAATTTTTGAACCCTATTTTACGACAAAAGCCAATGGGCTGGGGATTGGCCTAAACACGGTGCTCGGCCTGGTCCATTCGTACCAGGGCATTGTCCAGGTTGTCAGTACACCGGGCGCAGGTTCTACCTTTCGCATTTTCTTGCCAGCCCTCGATGCTTAACCCTCGGACACTTCACTCTATTGCCAGTTGATCGATGCGGCTGATAAATTCGTCGATTAACTCGTCTACTGTGGCCGGTTGATGGCTGAGGAGGCTTACAATCACCTTTGCCTGATGGGCGCGTTCTGTGGTCGTCATATATTCCAACGGTGAGCGTCCCGCCACGCGTGCCAGCATACAGGCCAAAGTATGGCGAATCGTATACTCCTCTAGATCCGTTTGCCATTCGGTATGCGCGGTTTCTCCTAAATTGTTTGCCAACATTGCGCCGTATCCTTGCCAATAAACATGCGCTGCCACCGCAAACTGATTGCGCAACGGTGCCAGATGATGGGCTTTGCTGAGCAGATGCGTCAAGGAAAATCCCAGATCAAACGCAGGATCACCCCAGTGGATCACCTCATAGTCTAACAGCACCAGCCGGTTTTGATAGACTAACGTGTTTTTGGGGCTATAATCGCCATGCACCAAGGTATAGCTACGCGCGCGCGTAGCCTGCACCAGTTGCTGCAAGAAGGCCGCGGCCGGCGCAACCTGGCTGGCGGTATATTGATAGTAGGGTTCTAGGCGCAGCGATTCAAAAAAGGTACGATCGGCAAAGATCGGCGCAAGCTCGTCCTGGCGTTGCGCGGCCTGGCTGTGAATGGTCGCCAATAATGTGGCAAATTGCTTGACCTGTGCCATCTCCAACTGGCCGGCGAGTAATTGGGTTTTCCAATTGGTATGGGGTTGGGGAATTGCCTGCATTGCCAGCAAGTGATGGGTATGATCCTCGAAGATCAGTCCCGGAATCAGACCCGGTGGCACCAGTAGGGTGAGCCAATATAGACCCAACGCTTCGCGATGCACTCGTTCTGGATCGCTGAACCAATCGACAGGCACACGCAATTTGGTCAGTGCTTGTTTTAATACCCAGGCTTCACCCGTTCCCCTTGCTACGAGTACTGTGCGGTTAGAAACGCCACCGGCTAGGACCTGAATCTGCGGTGTTTCATCCGCAGCGATGTGGGCGGCTTGGCGTAAATAGTCGATGAGCGCAGGGATTTGTTCAATATCTAGATCGGTCATAAGTGATTTGAATGTTTGGGCAACCGGCAGTTGGCTTGGGTTAGCACTTGTGGATTTGCAAGGTTATCCGGTGTCTCGCCGCGCAATGTCTGGGCGACCTGCTGGGCTGCTTTGCGTGCCAGCTCTGCAATTGCCGGGCCGGAATAGAAGGCGGCATGAGGCGTAACGAGCACATCATCACGCTGCAGCAGCGGATGGCTTGGCTCAGGGGGTTCTTGGCTTAATACATCCAGGGCCGCACCGGCGAGCCAGCCCTTGTCCAGCGCATTGATCAGCGCGCTTTCATCAATCAACCCACCGCGCGCTGTATTGATCAGATAGGCTGTTGGCTTCATCAGCCGGAAAGCCCGTTCATTTAACAGATGTTGGGTCGCAGGACTGAGTGGCGCATGAATCGAGATATAGTCCGACTCTTGGAGTAGGAAATCTAAATCTTGGGTTGCCAGATCCGGCGCGTCTAGCACATCGACGGCCAAGCGTGGTGTATAGGCGATAATGCGCAGGCCAAAGCCGCGCGCTTTGGGCAACAGCGCACGCGCACTATTGCCAAAGCCAATCAGGCCCAAGGTCTGGCCGCGTAAGCGGGGCAGTTCCCCTTGGCCTTTATTATTCCATATGCCTTGGCGGGCGGCGCGTCCAAAGCCAACGACGCCGCGCGCACAGGCCAATAGCAGCGCCATGGCATGATCCGAGACTTCCTCCACACAAAAATCAGGCACATTGGTGATGGCAATGCCTTGCTCTGTGGCGCGAGCTACAGCGATGTTATCTAACCCTACGCCATAGCGGCTGATATGCAGGCAACGCGTGGCTGCATCCACCACGGCGGGCGTTACGTGCCGCCAACAAGTGAGGATGGCATCGGCCTGGGGGGCAAGTTCTACCAACTCGGCTTCATCGCCGTGTTGGGCCACCAAGAGGGTGGCCCCCACCTGCCCAAGGAGGCTCTCTTCAATTGCCAATGTTGGCCAGGCATAATCAGTAATCAGGACCGTAAAGCGGCTCATGTATTGTTTCCGTTTATATTGGCAGCATAACCATGCTGATCGTGGTTAGCGCTTGCGTTGCGTCGTCGGTGCTGGGTGAGTCGGCGGGGAAACGGTTTTGCGCTTTGGTTTCTGGGCGCGCAAGGCGGTTTGATAGGCCAGCTCTGCCCACTCACACATACCTTCCCTGTTGTCGATGGCTTCTTCCGGCGCGCAATAGTAGGATGTGCGCGTCGCTTTGCCTTGTTTGAAGTAGGTGAAGGGCTCTAGCGCGCGTTCCTGGAATTGGGCTTGGGTTTGCGCATCCGTTTTGAAATAGAGTGTAGCGTCGGCCACCAGACCAAACATTAACCCATCGCGAAAGATGCCGTAGCCACCGAACATACGCTTAGCCGTGATCCCTTCGAGCGGGGCAAGCAACTCTAGTACATAGTCTACAAAATCGCGTTCGTTTGCCATCAGGAATTCCGATACTGTGGATTGCTTGACTCGGCCGGCCATACGATAACTATCGCATTCATTATACAATAGGCTGCTCGATAACTCGAACCATCTCCATTCGCATCATTGTATCAGCGCCGTGTACTGCCTGCGCTGGGCGTATAGAATGTTGCCGCGTTGGTAACTGCTTTGACATCTATTGCTGAATGCGTCACAATATACAGTATAACCAACAGGACTTACGCAATTACTCCTGGGAACGCCAGCATCCTGCTGGCTGCCGCCAGGATGGCGGTGCTCCCGGCTGCGTAAGTCCTGACCAACTCAAAAATACAATATCCATATTCAGGTAGAAAGAACCTAGGTCATGAAACAAAAAGTTGTCATGCAGATGGAGCTACGTTTTGGCGCTACCGATCGCATCCGTGAAGTTGCTGAGGTTGTGATTGATCCAACGCTGGAACAGGTTGCGGATGCAGATGTGATCGTTGCCGGTAGCGTCTATTGCGATGGTGTGATGATGGACAAGGCTGGTCCCAACCTCAAGGCGATTGCCAAGCCAGGGATCGGCGTTGATAATATTAACATTGATGCCGCCACCACGCGCAATATTTTGGTGATTCACACGCCAGATGCACCGACTGAATCGACCGCTGAACATGCCGTAGCCTTGCTGATGGCCGTAGCCAAGCGCGTGATGGTGGGTGACATGTCCCTGCGTGGCGACGATTCGATTCAGCGTGGCGACATGACTGGCACCGAACTACTGGATCGTACCTTGGGCGTTGTGGGCTATGGGCGCATTGGCCGGCGTGTCGCCGAAATTTGCGCGCTCGGCTTGCGCATGAATGTGCTAGTCTATGATCCCTTTATCCAGACCAATCAACCAACCCCAGAGCGGGTAACGTTGACCAACAACCTGGATGAACTGCTCAGCCAATCCAATTTTGTGACCGTCCATGTGCCGCTGATGCCCGAAACACGCCATTATATTGGTGAACGTGAGATGCGCCTGATGCCGCGTGGCGCGTACCTGATCAACGCTAGCCGGGGCCCTGTCATTGATGAAGCTGCTTTGATTCGTTTGTTAAATGAGGGGCACTTGGCGGCAGCCGGCTTGGACGTGTTTGATCCAGAGCCGCCGCTGCCGAGTAATCCATTGTTGAAAATGAAAAATGTGGTGCTCACCCCGCATATTGCTTCGAGTACTGATCGGGGGATCTACGCCATGATGCATGGGGTCGCCGATCAGGTGATTCAACTGTTGAATGGCGAACGTCCTACCTCGATTGTGAATCGCCAGATCTGGCCCGGCCGCGTCGTAACCAAGGCCTAGATTATATCCGCACACACGGTCTAGCGCTTTAGGGTCTACCAGACCCTAAAGCGCTGATAATGCTGTTTAAGTTAGTGATGTTCGTGTTCTTCCTGCTTAAACTGAGTGATGACATTCTGGGCTAAATGGGCAGGGACAGGATCATAATGATCAAGCTCGATTGAGTAGAAGCCACGCCCTTGGGTCATCGAGCGTAACTCGGTGCTATAGCGCAGAATTTCGGCCAGCGGCACCAGCGCGTGAATGATCGTGCGGTTGGCTTTTTGCTCCATCCCCAACACACGCCCACGCCGTGTATTAAAATCGCCCATAATGTCACCCATATATTCTTCGGGCACAATCACATCGACGCGGTAGATCGGTTCGAGCAGCACGGGGTTGGCTTGTTGTACCGCCATTTTAAACACTTCGCGCCCTGCGGTCTGAAAGGCAATATCTTTCGAGTCTACCGGATGCTCTTTGCCATCAAAGACGACCGCCTTAATGCCTGTCACGGGGAACCCGGCGATTACGCCATGCGCCATTACCTGGCGAATGCCTTTTTCGATGGAAGGTAGATAGACGCCGCTAATTGTGCCGCCGAACACTTCACTCACATATTCAAAATCAGCGCCCCCATTGAGTGGTTCGACGCGCATGTGGACTTCCGCAAACTGGCCTGCTCCGCCTGTCTGCTTTTTGTGGCGATACTGGGCAGAAGCAGTACGACTAATTGTCTCCTGGTAGGGCACCTTGGGATCGGCTGTTTCCACCTTGACCCCAAATTTATGTTCTAAGCGCCGGATCGCAACGTCAACATGCGTGTCGCCCATCCCTTGTAACAAGGTTTGCTTGGTCGCCGGGATCGTTTCAATTTTCAGGGTGGGATCTTCTTCGGTCAGCGCATGGAGCGAGGGCCCTAGCTTGGCACTGTCAATCTGGGTGCTTGGGGTAATCGCAACTGCATAAAGGGGCTGAGGATAAACAGGCGACGGCACACGCAACGCCGCGTCGGCAGAGAGCGTATCGCCCGTAAGCACATGTTCTAATTTGGTGATCACGCCTAGATCACCGGCCACGATTTCGTTGGTGCTGTGTAACTCTTTGCCACTGATATGATTCAAATTGGCGATCCGAAAGTGCTGGCCGGTTCGTGTATCGGCCAGTTGACTGTCTTTGGTGAGGGTGCCGGAGAAGACGCGAATATAGTTCATGCGCCCGACAAAGCGATCAATAATGGTCTTAAAAACAACCGCCGCGGCTGGTCCCTCTGGATCGCTGGCTAGCGCAATTGGGTCGTCGCCTCTGTACCCGGTGATGGGGTGGGCGCTGGGTAGAGGCACATAGCGTCCGAGCGCCTGGAGCAGGCGTTCCAGGCCAATGGCACGGGTGGCAGCCCCACAGTAAATTGGCGTGATCTTGCCTTCTAGCACGCCTTTGCGCAAGCCACTACGTACTTCCTCGGCACTCAGTACTTCCCCATCCAAATATTTCATGATCAAATCGTCATCCGCTTCGGCAGCAGCTTCGACCATGGCCAGGCGCGCCGTCTCCACTTCCGCTGCCATATCCGCGGGAATGGGCGATTCTTTTTCCTCTTTGCCTAGATAGGCTTGCATGGTCACTAAGCTGATAATGCCTTGGAGATTTTCGGCAGAGCCAATTGGCAGTTGCATGGGAATAAAGCGCATGTCGGTAAAGGTGGCACGCAGGCTATCGACTGTCTGCTGAAAGTTGGCATTTTCGCGGTCCATCTTATTGATAAAGACAATGCGCGGCTTGCGGCTTTCGTTGAGATAATCCCATGCCAATTCTGTACCCACTTCCACGCCGGCTACGCCATCGATGACAATCAACGCCGCTTCTGCTACGTGCAGCGCGCTCAACAACTCGCCCACGAAATCTTGATAGCCCGGAACATCGATCAGGTTAATTTTCAGTTCGTCTGTTTTTAGGGGAATAATCGACTGGTTGATCGAAATGCCGCGGCGTTGTTCTTCGGGGTCCCAATCGGCGACGGTCGTGCCATCTTCCACCCGGCCCATCCGTGAAATGGCACCCGTTTTGAATAATAAGGCCTCGGTCAGTGAAGTCTTGCCAGAACTTCCATGCCCGAGAATAGCTACATTGCGTATCTGATCGGTGCGATACTTCGCCATGCGTCCTCCTTCACAAACAGTGCAGATCGTAAGCGTCGGCTCTTCACTAGTGAGGGGGGAGATTGCCTCCCCAAGGATATAGGTGATACGATGGTGTTTGAATCAACTGCCTGACCAATCTACTGCCGCAATCCTTTACTTTTTCAGCAATTGTTCCACCAACAATGAATTCAGTGATTGCTAAAAAGTAAGCGGCCAAACAACTAGGGTATTTCAGTAACGAACGATTGCTCACCAAAATGACAGAGCTGATTGTTACAAACTGCTGATGAAAATATGTTGCGCGACCCGCCTGCCCTACAGGGAGCATTGGCTTGCAGGCCATACAGGGAGCTTGTGCAGCTATCTACAGAGAGATCAGCGGTCGTGCTAGCAAACATCTATGTGGTTGTCATCTGGTTGTGATCGATCTGAAGAAGCGGCTACCAACGATTGTACTGAAAAAATGAGCGGCTGTCAATGCATTGGCGAATGCTGATTGGCTCGGTTGTGTGTTAAAGTGAGAGGGCTCTGCCCCCAATACACCTGAAAAGCACGCGTTTTGTGAGAAAAAGGTTAAAATATGCAAAGAACAATTTGGTAACCGATAAGCAATTTGGTATTATCACCTTAAGTCGGACGTAGTATCAACCGTGTGCAAAATTCAATACACAAAAAAGCTGATAAAATTGCACAATCCCTGATCATACGTCCATTAGTCGGAGGAAAAGCGTCGCCAATACCCACGAGAGTGATAATGCAACTGTGAGCTCAACCAATCAATTGTCCATTTCCCCGCCCTCTCATCTTCGTCTAACCAACCAGAAGACTCCAGAAATTCGCTTGTTATTGATTTGTCAGGCGGAAGGTCTGCAAAGTCGTTATTCCGAATTGAGTACAGAGGATAGCGGCTTGACTGCCCAAGGTTGGGAACAGACCAATCTGCTGGCTTCGTGGATGGCGACCCATGAAAAAGTTGACGTAGTGGTGAGCGCACCGCAACTACGCAGCCGGCTCACGGCCCAACGTTTTGGGCAAGTTTTGGGCAAATCGGTCATTGTCAACCGCGATTTGCTCTATCAGGCGCGCATTGGCACCGGTAGTGTAAGCGCCGGGACCGAGCGCCATTATCTTTTCTCGCCGTTGCACCAGCAGGAGCAATTTGCAGACCAAGACAAGTTTGCGTTATTTCGGCAAGGCTTGGTTGATCACGTGGAAAAGCTTGTCCATGAACATTGGGGCAAGACTGTTGCCCTCTTCTTGGATGGTAACGCCATTTCCACACTCCTGTTGTACTTTTGTCAGGGCAAAAATATAGCGTTTTCTATCAATCATACGAGTATATCCGAAGTGGCTTGGCAAGGTGGGGAATGGTGTCTTGTCTATACCAATCGGCTTGAGCATAACCTGGCCCCCATGCTGGTGACACCCAGCGCTGCCAACCAGACGCCCGATGTAACGACCGTAGATTCCAAAGATGAAGATCTGGTGCAGGTACTCAATGTCTACAATCGCGTCTTAACCGCGGATGTTGATCTGCTCGACCAGGTGCGCGAGCAACGCGTGCGTCATCTGCTCAAATTCGCCAATTTGCCCAAAAATTTACGCATTATGGATTTGGGCACGGGGGTTGGACGGCTAGCATTACTCCTGGCCGAAGAAGGTGCCAGCGAAGTTGTTGGCGTGGATATTAGTCCCGCCATGTTAGAGGTGGCCGAGTATTTACGTCTAAGCAGTGCATCGCCTACCGCCAGTCGCGTTAGCTTTCGCTTGGCTTCGGCCCAACGGATGCCCTTTCGCGGCGAGAGTTTCGATGCGATTGTCTGTCGGCTGGTCCTTGATCACAGTCACAAGCCCGAGCACATTGTGCAGGAATTGGCACGCCTGTTAAAGCCCGGGGGCATTTTGATTTTGGCGGATCTGCTGGGTGCTGATGACTCGGTAAAACGGGCCACGCAAAACACGATTGAAGCGCGGCGCAATCCAAGCCATGCCGCCGCGCTCAGCACCGATCAATATCGCAAGCTCGTCACTGCGGCCAAGTTGACCATCGAAGCCGAAACTGTGGCTGTGTTTGAGCAAGATCTTGAAGAGTGGCTCACCGACTTGCAATCCAACCCCGCCACGCGCACCGTTGTGCGCGAGATGATGGAAGCCGGTTTGGAAACTGACGCCGCCGGCCTGAATGTGCGCCGCCACAGTGGCAAGTTGGTCTTCGACCGCCGCTTGATCTATATCAAAGCTGTCAAACCCACGGCTACCCCATAACATCAAGCAAGGAATGGGCTAGGCGCGCTCGCGGTACAGTTCACGCACAATGATCAGTTTTTGGATTTGGGTCGTACCCTCATAGATCTGATAGATTTTCGCGTCGCGCATCAACTTCTCTACAGGATATTCGCGACTGTAGCCATTGCCCCCGAACACCTGTACCGCATCGGTGGCATTTTGCATGGCTGCATCGGCACAGAACGCTTTGGCAATTGCCGCGTCGCTCGTGTTGCGCTTGCCATTGTCTACCAGCCAAGCGGCTTTCCACGCCAGATCATGAGCGGCTTCGGTGCGAATTTTCATGTCGGCCAAAAGAAAGCCGACCCCCTGATGTTGGTAGATGGGTTGGCCAAAGGTTGTGCGTTCGCCAGCATAGTTGACGGCTTCATCCAGTGCGCGGCGCGCTAGGCCGCTGGCGGCGGCGGCAACCGGTGGACGGCTCTTGTCGAAGACGCGCATGGCAATCATAAAGCCGTCACCTTCGGCACCCAGGCGATTTTCTGCGGGCACTTCGACATTTTCAAAGAAGACTTGCGCGGTTTGTGCCGCATGTTGGCCCATCTTTTCCAGCGGCTTGCCGACACTAAGCCCAGGATAGTCGCGCTCGACAATAAAACAGCTCATGCCGCGGTGGCCTGCTTCGGGATTGGTTTTGGCAAAAACTACAAAAAAGCTGGCCACCGGCGCGTCGGTAATCCACGTTTTGCCACCATTGAGGATATAGCGATCCCCTTTTTTGACGGCGGTGGTCTTAATGGCTGCCACGTCTGAGCCCGCGTCCGGCTCGGTCAGTGCATAGGACATGATCTTGCCTTCGCGGGTAAGGCGCGTCAGGTAATGTGCCTTTTGTTGCTGATTTCCGGCAATTAGGATGGGCAACGCGGCTAATTGATTGAGCATCAATGCTGTTTCAATGCCTGTACAGCCATAGCCCATCTCCTCGCACACAATCGATTCTTCCAAAACGCTGGCCCCCACCCCACCATATTCCTCGGGAATGTTCAGATTCACCAATCCCGCCTTGTGGGCGCGGTTGAAAATATCCCACGGCCACTCGCCACTGCGATCATACTGTTCGGCTTGGGGCGTAATTTCTTTGCGGGTAAAATCGCGGGCGAGATCTTGCAACATTTTCAGATCGTCGGACAAAGTTAGCTGTAGCCCGCCCGATATGCCTGCTGAATTATTCATCATCTCATCCTTTGGTTCGCCTGGTAAGAGATTCCTGATCACAGATTGATTCTGCAGTATTCTATCCCTGGGAACGCCGCCAGGATGGCGGCAGGCGAATTATATCCGCCAGGATGGCAGCGTTCCCGGCTGAATTGTTACGCGATTAATCATAGTAAACTCCAGCATAATTCTGAGCCTGTTGCCATCTTGTTGCTTGTGTGGCGGCAGGGAATAGACAGAGACGCAAAATCTTGCCTCTGTACCGGCAGGCGGCACGGGTGGGTAGAAACAACTGAGGCGCTGTCGGCCAGATGATCTGGATTACAGCGCCTCTTTATCGATTGATCAAATATAATGGGTCGAACCGTTTGTTCGCTTGCCGCACCGCTACAGCAAGCGGTCACTCAATAGGTGCCAATGGTTGGATCCACTTCTTTGGCCCAATCGCCGACACCGCCGGTCATGCTCGACACCTTTTGCCAGCCTTGTTGGCGCAGCCAAGCGGTTACTTGGGCGCTACGCATCCCATGGTGGCAGAAAACAACAATTTCGACTTGCTGATCTTGTGCTTCATCTGGCAAGGCCTTGAGTTGCCGATCCGCCAACTCGCTCAGCGGTAGGAGACGGACTCGCTCATCCTGGATGCTGACACGGGCAACTTCATCTGGTTCGCGTACATCGAGCCAGACAAATGATTCACCGGCCTGCCGTTTGCTATCCACTTGTTTTACAGTAATTTCTGGGGCACCAAAAGGGTTGGACATAACAAAATTTGATTCTAGCTAGCTACATGCTCGACGACTATAATTTTGCTGCAAGCCGTCAATATACAGAGAGTGAAGAACGAATAAACTAGGCCGTGATTTTGGCAAAAAAAGCGAGTAGAGAGATCTCTACTCGCTTTCGTTACGGACCTACCTTACTTAATGGCCACAACTCTTGGCTGGTGTTTCCTCGCCATTGGGCGACTGGGCAGTGCGGAAGCTACTGCCACAACCACAGGAACTGGTGGCATTCGGATTGTCGATATGAAAGCCGCCACCCATCAGGTTGTCCACATAGTCGATATTGGCGCCATCCACATAGAATAAGCTGGTGGGGTCAACAAAGACGCGCATGCCATTCTGCTCGTACACTTCATCGCCTTCGCGGGTGGTGTCTTCAAATGTCATGCCGTACTGCATACCGCCACAACCGCCGCCTTTGACAAAGACGCGCAGGCCATGGGTATTCTTGAGACCCTTTTGACCCAAGATCCCGCCTAGTTTTTCAGCAGCATTTGTTGTAATCGTAATCATTCTGCGAACTCCTCTTAACAAGATAAAACGAAAAGTTTGTGAAAGTTTATATTGGTTATTACAGAATGTATGGATTTACTATTCTGCAATCTGTATTATAACATCCATAAATCGCTTACATCTACAAGTATACCGCAATCGCGCATAAATGATAATGGATTACTAGATTCAATGTGGGCAAATTTCTATCATCTAGGGCATTGCTCAGGCTAATCTAGCCACCAATTTGATTCATGGCGCGCTTGCCACTACTGACACCGTCGGCAAGCCCGTGGCCCCACGGCTTGTGGAACGCGCCATCGCGCATGATCACGCGCAATTCCTCGAAGCTTGCGCCAGCGCGTAGGGGTGTCAACAAATCAACTTCATCATCGCGCAACAGACAGAGGCGCAATTTGCCGTCGGCAGTTAGACGCACACGACCACAGCCTTGACAAAAGGGCTCGGTGACACTGCTAATAAAACCAAGTGTCCCCATTGCTCCAGGAATACGGAAAGGCCGGCTAGGATCCACATAATCATACCCGGCTTCTTCGAGCGGGCCAAATGTGTTTTCAATCTGTGCGCGCATTTCTTGGAAGGTAACTACATTTGTCTGTTGGAAATCGGTGATTTCGCCAAACGGCATCATTTCAATAAAGCGCACATCCCAGTCATTTTCCAGCGTAAGTCGCGCCAGCTGTACCATGTCATCGCCGTCATTAAAGTTGCGCACGACCACACTGTTGAGTTTGATCGGCGTTAACCCGGCAGTTTCGGCCGCCCGAATTCCGCGCCAGATGTCATCAATGTTGCCCCAGCGCGTAATCTGGTGAAACTTCGCTGCATCGAGCGTATCGATACTAATGTTGACGCGTTTTAAGCCAGCATCCGCCAATGGTTGCGCTAGCTTATCCAGCAAAATGCCATTGGTTGTCATTGCCAGATCTTTAATGCCAGGCGTGTTGGCAATTTCGCGCACAATATCAGCGACATGGGGGCGAATGGTCGGTTCCCCACCTGTCAAGCGAATTTTGTTCACGCCCAGGCTGGCCCCGACCCGCACGAGTTGCAACAACTCTTCGTCCGTCATCAATTCATGACGCGAACGAAAGGTCATATCCTCGGGCATACAGTAGACACAGCGCAGATTGCAGGCGTCGGTCAGGCTGATGCGCATATAGTTGATGCGTCGGCCATAACTATCATGCATCGGTTCAATGGCAAAATTGCCTGGGTCAAACCCCGGCGCGGGCGCAAGTGTAACCTTGCCATAGGGCGTTTGCTGAAATTGAATTGGCGTACTCATGATCACCTAATCCCTGTTAACAAGGGCAATTCACCACACAGACAGATCGGTTGCGACGCACTGCTAATCCGGTAGGTACAACAGTGCGCCCCCTCTACCATCGATGCCACGCGCTGACATGGCTCATCAAACAACTCGTTGATCAACGTTTGATCCATCGAGCAAAGTTCACGATGTTCGGCAGAGACACCAGCATAGGGACAGTTGTATTTATGCAACAGATATTCACCGGTTGCCCCATTGGGTGTCGGCTCCCAACTTGCCAGGTAGCCACGTTCATTCAAGAAATCAGTAACTTGGACAAGATGCGTTTCAATCGCTTCTCTCTCGTTTTGAACGGCAGCGACAGCCGGATCGGTTCCCTTAAATTCAGCCGCAATTTGGCGTGCAATCGAACGAAACGCTACCGGCACTTGCTCCGGCGGCAAGATTTCTTTGATCTGGTTCATTAACTTGTCGGCCAGACCGGCAAAGTTATTCGGAAAATAATCACAGGCCTCGGGTGTCAATGTATAAACCTGCTGCGGACGTCCAACATTGCCTTTACGTTCTAGCCGTGCAACACAAATTAAATTGTCACCTTGCAAGATGTCCAAATGGTGGCGCACAGAAACCGGAGCCATTTCCAGTTGCTCGGCTAGTTCCGCAACGGTTGACCCGCCCCCATGTTCTTTTAGAATTTCCAGGATGCTTTTGCGAACTGCGTGCACGATTAACTATCCTGTCTGCCAAGCATTTGCTGCCAAATCCTTGGACATTCTCTTTTCTAAACGTAACCACCAACCGTACCAATGCTAGTATAGCACAGAAGTGCTGATTGTGTCAATTATTATGAAATTATTCATAAAATATATTTTCAGGCAACATTGAACAGAAAATCAGGTGGTGGGCTGTTAGGTGGATTCACGGTACGGGTCTAGAAAACCGGATTGGTTACCTTGACAAGTTACGCCAACGAAACCAGCGCGCGGGCGGTTGCAGGGTGGCTTGACTTCCTTGTTCCGTCAGCAAATAGGTGGCCGCCGGAAATTTCATATTGCTACGCAGCCAGCCCCGCTGTTCTAACTCACGTACCGCT
>Ga0105044_10002362_pt1 | contig 25709 bp, 25 predicted proteins | sample MAT01_FD_78092 | JGI IMG/M metagenome (GOLD analysis project Ga0105044, IMG submission 78092) | Freshwater microbial communities from Lake Fryxell liftoff mats and glacier meltwater in Antarctica - MAT-01 | ecosystem: Environmental > Aquatic > Freshwater > Ice > Liftoff microbial mat | place... | reverse complement strand
CTCTCTGCAATTTCATTCGCGATCCCGGTCAAAACATACCGATCTATCAAGCACACCGCATGTCCCGCTTGCCAGCACGCGAGCAACAGCGCGGGCAGAGCCGGTGTATTGCCTACCCGCACCACGGCAGTTCCCTTGTATCCGCCAAGTTGCCGGCGAAATCGTTTCGCCTCGTTTTCGATGTCCGAGAAAGACCTCAGGACTTCGCCAGCCGTCCCAAAAATCGCAGGCTGGTCGTGGCGATCGGCCAGCACGGCATGCCATTGATCGAGGGCCGGGGTAAAGAGATCAGAGGCCGCCATGCTTCCAAATCGAGAGGACGAGGCGTAGGCACATATAGGAACCGAAGAGTAGGCCGATGATCCCAGGGATGCTTACGGTACTGAAGTGGGGTGGCACAGCAGCAAGCATCACGATGCTCGAACAAATGAGCACCGCCGCACAGAGGATGGCATTTGCAAGGCGATTGGCGATAGAATCCAACGTCTCGCGGAGGGGCTCAAATCCCTTGGGGTCAATCTTATGCTCCAGCGGAATACTAATCTTCCCACGGCGAATGCTTTGGTAGAGCTGGCGGAAGTCAGCAGGGAAGTCTCGGAGGAAGTCGAGTGCCTCGACGGCAACGCCCTTAAGAATGCGACTCACGCGCCGGGGTCCGAATTTTCCCATCAGCACACGCGTGGCGTAGGGTTCGCCTGCTTTGATGAAATTCAGATCAGGATCGAGGGTTCGCCCAATCGCCTCGACCTGCGCAAGGGCCTTGATGCCGAGATAAAATGCAGGTTTCATCCGTAGCTGGTTGTCTCGCAGCAAATCGAGCAGGCTGTTGAGCACGGCACCCAGACTGATTTCGCTGAGGGGACGCGTGAGATTCAGCTCCGCAAATCGCTCCACCTCCGCACTCAGGAGGACTTGGTCGTGGGCGATTCCTTCTTCCGATAGATCAAGGATGGAACGCGTCGTCTGCGCGTGGTTCTTATCAGCAAGCCCACTCACCAGAAGCGCAATGCTCTCGCGCATCTGCGGGTTGAACTTGCCCATCATCCCATAGTCGAACAGCGCGATGCGACCATCTGGCAAGATCAGCATATTGCCGGGATGTGGGTCGCCATGGAAAAAGCCATGTTCGAAGATTTGCTCATAGATCAAGCCGGTCATGGTCAGCGCCAACTCACTGGGATCAATACCCTGAGCGCGCAGCGCTTCGATATCTGTAATCGGAGTTCCCCGCAAAAAATCCATCGTGAGAACAGTCGGCGTCGAGTGGTCCCGATAAATCTTAGGCACACAAACTTTCGCATTGCCCTCAAATTGTTCAGCGAAGCGTTCCGCATTTGTCGCCTCGTTCTCGAAGTCCAACTCCCGTTGAAGCGTTTCGCCAAATTCTTGAATGACGCCCGTGGGATTGAGGGATGCAAATTCGGGAATGTGCTTCTCAAAGAACTTCGCGAGGTCATGGAGAATGATCATATCGAGCGAAATGGTTTTTTCGATGTCGGGCCGCTGGACTTTTACCGCGACCTCAGTGTGGTCTAGGAGGGTGGCTTCGTGGACTTGGGCGATGCTCGCGCTGCCAACCGGCTTCTCATTAAATTTTGCGTAGAGCTTGCGGATCGGATGGTGAAGTTCACGCTCCACGGCCTTGCGAGCGACTGAGCCCGAGAACGGCGGCACGTTGCTTTGGAGTTCCGATAGCTCGAAGAAATATTCGTCCGTGATCAGGTCGCGGCGACTACTCAGAATTTGCCCAAATTTGATAAAGGTAGGCCCCAATTCTTCGAGTGCGAGCCGCAGCCGCATTGGCAGGGGCTTCGACAGGATCGCGTCGTCCGGATGCGGACGAATCACGGCGTCCTCCATGCGCAAGATGTGTTGGAGCGCCACGAGCCTTAGCACGTCTGCAAAGCCGTACTTGAAGAGAATCACAAGAATCTCCCGGTAACGCGGAAGATGACTGTAAAGGTCAACGGCAGACCGCAGTGTGTTAAAAATCACACGCCGACACTAGCTAGCGGTCAAAGACATTAAAGCATGGATTTTCGAAGGACAAATTTCCTGTGCGCTGTCCGGCGACCTGCCCTGAGTCGTCTGCGCAAATATTCTTTTGCGTGGGTGAGAAAATCCGGCACACTGCGACAGACAATGTCTAAAGCCGTGATCATGCGCCCGCGCCTAGCGCAGAGGGCTACTCTTTCCTTCGCAATCGTTGCCAGCGAATACAATATGGAATTCGTTCAGCCGATGGTAGATCATGCCCATCGGGAATTAAATCTTCTAGAGCCTGCGGCGCCAATTGTTCGCGTGTCGGCGCCAGGAGCTTTCGAGATTCCCCTCATGGTGCAAGCTCTTGCAGAGCTGGACCGCTACAGCGCAATTCTCGCGATGGGCATTATTCTAGAGGGCGAGACGGCTCACGCTACTCTCATCGCGAAGGGCGTCACCCAAGCTCTCCTTGATATTTCCTTAAAATTCCATGTGCCCGTGATTCACGCGGTGTTGTTCGTGAAAAACCAAACACAAGCCCATGAGCGTTCCATCGCGACGGAACACAATCGGGGCATTCAGGCCGCTCGCGCGGCGGTGGCTGCGGCACGAACCCTTCGCGACATCAAGTAGCATGGGCGTGCGACGTGATGCCCGAGAGGCCGCTGTGCAATATCTTTATCAGCGTGAAATCCAAGGAGCCGAGTCCGATGCCCATATCGAGGAGTTTTATCGTCTGCGCGGCCTCAGTCCCAGCGCGCGTCGGTTCTGTGATGGCCTTCTTCGTGGTTGGATCGAACACCGTGTGGGCGTAGATGCGGTAATCGAAAAAAACTCGGCAAACTACGAATTCCACCGTCTTGCCGCTGTTGATCGGAATGTCCTTCGGATCGGCGCTTACGAGCTTTTACATTGTCCCGAAGTGCCTGCCGCCGTGGCAATCAATGAAGCCATCGAGGTCGCGAAGAAGTTTAGCACGGAGGAATCGGGCCGCTTCGTGAATGGCGTGCTGGACAATATTCGGCGCGCCGCTCGGGCGTGAGTGCCGACGTATCATGGCACTCAATTTTTTCAAAAGTCTCGTAGCAAAGTTTTCCTCCGGCCCGGTGGATTGGGACGATTTGGAAGAGTCCCTCATCCGTGCTGACCTTGGTCTGCCCATGACACAGTCCATTTTGGAAGCCCTGCGGGCGCTCGGCCCTCAGGTCACAGCAGAGACGGCCACTTCCATAACGCGCCGCATGATCTTAGAAATTCTGCCGCCATCACATCCTCCGCTCCGTCCCCTTCCAAACAAACCCAAGGCCATTCTTGTCGTGGGAGTCAATGGCACCGGCAAGACGACATCGTCCGCGAAGCTTGCCCATTTTTTGAAATCTCAGCGCCATAGTGTCGTGCTCGTCGCGGCAGATACTTTTCGTGCTGCCGCCATCGAGCAACTCGTGGTATGGGGCGAACGCCTCAGCATCGAAGTGCTCCGTAGTCAATACCAAGGCGACTCGGCGGCTCTTTGCTATGATGCATGGACGAGCGCGCAGAGCCGCAATATCGAATTTGTGATTTGTGACACGGCTGGACGCCTTCATACGAAGGACAATCTGATGAAGGAACTTGCTAAAGTCGCACGTACCCTCGGCAAGCACGATGCCCATGCCCCACACGAAAAATGGCTCGTCGTGGATGCCACAACTGGATCCAACGCCCTTGTTCAGGCGCGCGAGTTCCACCACGCCATCGGGCTCACAGGCATCGTGCTCACAAAGCTCGATGGTTCCGGAAAAGGCGGAATCGCCGTCGCTATCCAAAAAGAACTCGGCATTCCCACGCGTTACATCGGAACGGGAGAAAAGGCCGAGGATTTTGCCATTTTCGACCCTGAGCATTTTGTCTCAGGCATTTTATAATGGCGTTTACGTGCCGATGAGTCCAGGCAGCGCGTCGCGAAAGCTCGGATAGCGAGGTGCCCAGCCTGCTGCCCGGAGCCGGGCATTGCTCACGCGCTTACTGGTCAGTCCACGCTTCCGATTCGGGTCAGAAGGCCCTTCCGGCGGAAGAGGCAAATCGAGATACGCCGTAATCCAGCCATAGACCTCACGCTGAGTCGCTGGCGTGTTGTCACTCACATTGTATAGACCGTGAGCCGTGCTCGCTTGAGCTAGATGGAGGAGCGCTGAGCCTCCGTCATCACGGTGGATTTGGTTGATCCAGCGACTCCCTCCATCTTCAAGGACAGCCGTTCCACCAAGAATTTTCTTCAGGAGCATCGAACGTCCCGGTCCATAGATTCCACTCAGTCGCGCCACGCACCCTCCACTCTCCAAAGCCACCGCCTCGGCTTCGAGAAGAATCCGCCCAGTTTCCCTCTCCGGTTGCGCGGGGCAGTCCTCATCAACCAATAATCCGTCTGTCTGACCAAAGACCGATGTGCTGCTCGTGAAAATCACTCTCTGCGGCTCGAACGAACGCATAACGTTTTTTAAGCCTTCCAAATAAATCTTCCGATACTCTTCCGCGCCTCCGCGACTCGAACTCGCACAGTGGATGAGCACATCTGGCGCTTTCCATTCCTGCGGAATCACCATTGGCAGCGTGATATCCATGGCCCTCACGTCGAGCGGGCTATTCTCAAAGCGTGATGCAGATTCCTCACTGGCACAGAGACCAAGCACTTTCCAGCCTTTGGCTAGAAAAAGAAAAGCTGCGGCCTCCCCAAGGAAACCGCAGCCAGCGATAACAACCTTGCTCAAAGAGCTAGGACGTAGGGTTGAAGTTAAAGCGAATTTTCATCTTCGCGCGTTTCGCGTTATTCTTCGCTTTACGTCGAGTACGCTGGATCGGCGTCTCAAACGCCCTCAGGCGACGGACCTCGTCCATGAGACCTTCAGCATCAAGCTTTGTCTTAAGTCGTTTTAGAGCGCGATCAATCGGCTCACCTTTTCGAACAATTATTTCCGGCATATCTTCACCACCTTTCTTAAATATTTCCAACCGTAAGTTGGGATCGGCAGAATAGGACCTTTCGAATGGGAGTCAAGCCCTGCTGTTCGTAAAGGAAGTCGTGTTCGCATGCCGGGACTCTTTTCTGATTTGCTCGCACGGAAGGTGGAAAGAGCGATAAGATGGCCGCATGGCAATTCTTGGCCGCCGCAACCTACTACCTATTCTCCGCGAAACACCGCCTGGCCTCTATCTCGATGGCGGCGATCTTGGCGACATCTTGCTTCCGCGTCGTTATCTCCCTCCCATCGTGGTTGTGGGGGAATCATTGGATGTTTTTGTGTATCGCGACTCGGAGGATCGTCTCGTGGCTACGACGGAAACGCCACTAGCGATGGTGGGGGATTTTGCTTTGCTTCGGGTGCTGTCCGTCCTTCGCGGCATGGGAGCCTTTTTGGATTGGGGGCTCAGCAAGGATCTACTGCTACCGCGGCAAGAGCAATTGAAACCGGTGCGGGAGGGTGGACTTGTCGTGGTGCGGCTTTTTGTCCATGAGGAAACGCATCGAATCGTTGCCAGCAGCCAGCTCGACCGCTGGTTGGGTACCACGGCCCCAGCCTACACAGAGGAGCAAGCTGTTGAGGTTTTCATCACGGGGGAAACGCCACTTGGATACAATGCGATCATCGAAAAATCCCATTGGGGCCTGCTCTACCACACAGAGGTAAGCAGTCCGCTTCGGCCGGGAGATACCCACACGGCCTACGTGAGAAATGTGCGGGCGGATGGCAAAATTGATCTCGCTCTCGACCGCGTCGGCTACGGTCGTGTGCGGCCGCTGAGCGAGCAAATCCTCTCCGCCCTAGCCGAAGCGGGTGGCGTGCTTCCTCTCCACGATAAGACTCCTCCAGAGGAAATTCGACGGGCTTTCGGGGTAAGTAAAAAAACCTTCAAGCAAGCACTCGGCCAGCTCTACCGCGAGGAGTCAATATTGCTTGAGCCGACCCAGATCAGCCTCCGGCGGAAGGCGGCCCGCCGCTAGGCGGAGGCCGGCACGCGGTACTTAGCCGGAAGAGCCGCAAGCAACTCCGCCTTAGGCGTGCGCTCGCAGAATTCACTGAAATTTTCCCCATTCTGTGCTTGAGCTTCGAAGGCGCGCAAGAGGGAATCAATCACGAGATCCACGTCGTCAGCGAGAATTTTGCCTTTCAGCAAATCATTGAAGCGCCGATTTTGTCCGAGACGTCCTGCAACGAACATGTCGTAGGCATCGGTCATCTGGCCATTGACCTTAGTGCGGGCACCACGAAAGCCGATATCGGCAATTTGGTGCTGACCGCAGGATGAAGGGCAACCACTGAAATGAATGCGGATTTTGTCTTTGTACCAACCACTGCGGGATTCGAGTTGCTCGACGAGAGTAATCATGCGGTTCTTGGTTTCGGCCACTGCAAGGTTGCAAAACTCGATACCCGTGCAGGAAACGCAGCCTTTTCGAAAATTCGAAGGCGCATACTCAAGCCCTACCAAATCCATCTCCGCCTTCATGGCTGCGAGGTTCACGTCGGGCACGAAAGGAATGATCAGGTTTTGTTTATTCGTGAGGCGGATCATATCCTTCCCGGGCGCACAGTACTTTTTGGCAAGGGCGCCCACCGTGGCTAGCACACCATTGCGGATTCGCCCGCCGGGAAAATTAATTCCGACCCATGAGAAACCGGGTTGAATCTGCGCGTGGATACCCATGTGGTCGGTCTCTTGGTCGCGGGGAAACACGAAGTCCTCATGCGTCGGCAGGGCATAGCCAAGGCGATCCTCGACCTCTGCTAGGATGCGTTCCACGCCCCAATCGGCGACAAGAAACTTAAATCGCGCGCGATTTCTCTTGGCTCGGTAGCCCTCATCGCGAAAGACCTCGCTGATCGCTTTCGTCACAGGCCAGACAAGTGCGGGCTCAACCCATACGGGCAGAGTCTGCGCCATGTGCGGCGCGCTGGAGAGTCCCCCGCCGACCTTCACGCCATAGCCCACGCCCCGGTCGCTTTTCAGACCGAAAAAGCCTACGCAATTGATGTCCGGTTGGTGGCAGTGAATATGACATCCCCCAATCGCGATTTTATATTTGCGAGGGAGATTTGAGAAATCCCGATTGTCCGTAAGCTTGTGGCTTACTTCCATAAGCTGGGGCGTGGCATCAATGATTTCCTCAGGGTTTAAGCCCGACACGGGACATCCCACCACGTTGCGCGTGTCATCACCGCAGGCCCCACTCGTCGTGATGCCGACCTTGTCGAGTTGGTCGAAAATGTCTGGAATATCCTGAATGCGCAGCCAGTGATACTGGATCGTCTGTCGGGTTGTGATGTCGCAAAACCCATGGCCGTATTGGTCACCTAATTGCGAGAGGAGGATAGCTTGGTCGCCGGAAATCTGGCCTCCAGGCACCTTCGTGCGCAGCATAAAATAGCCGCTATCTTTCGGCTTCTGGCGATATACGCCATACCACTTCAGGCGATCAAAATCCGTATCCGTGATCGCGTCGAAACCCAGCTTCGCGTAGCGATAGACGTCATGAATCACATCAAGCCCATCCTTGTCTAGCTTGAGTTGCTCGGCGGGCGGGACTTCGATGAGGCCTTGCTTTATCGCCTCGAAATTCGGGTGAACATTTATCATCAGACCCCTATTTTGCGCGTGGCAGCGGCGTCCTGCAACTGATAAATCCCAATGATTGCCCTTCGGCTCGTCGCACTCTTAGACAACGGTCAAGAATTCTGCATGGAATCTACGGATCGCCACCTCGGCAAACTCCTTGTTCGTAAGTCCTACCGATGCAGCCTGAGCCTCCGCGCTCGCCAGCCAATCACCTGTCTTCACAAGAGCTTCATCGGCCCGCTCCCGCAGGGTCATAAGACTCCCTGCGCGCGGTAATGGGTGGACGGGAAGGCGGGCTGCAGGCGCGGGCGCCACGGCTTCGGGCTCGCCACCGCCAAGCCAGACCTGCAATTCCGGCAGGATGTCTTGCGGTGTCTGAAAGCGCTGCCAGGCCGTCTCATCGTGTTGGCCATCGAGGGAAGCAATGAACTCCGAGCCCAGGCTGAAATTCGGCACATTGGCGAGGATAAATTCTTTGCACTTGTCAGCGTGCATCTTAATGCGGCCCTTGGTGCCTGTGCTGTATTTTTTTGCTTCCATGGAGAAACAATTCGCCGTCGAGCCTCCGCATGTCGAATACATTCGAAAGTGCCTATCGTACCCGCTTAGCACCCCATCCGCAGTCACAAGGAGCGGCGGTTTTAGAAGACTTGCTTTTTTATGAGCATTTTTCTCTTGCGTGAAGCGTCTTGGTCTCTAGTGTCTTCCCTCCCGCAGGGTCTTCTGGACGGCGCACTCATCATCGAGATGGGATGCGACTTCCGACGATAACCGCGCGACAGCACTCTTATTTCGTTCTCACATGCCAACAATTAATCAACTCGTCCGCAAAGGACGCAAAAAGGTGACCGTTAAGTCGAAGTCACCCGCTCTCGTGAATTGCCCACAGCGCCGCGGCGTCTGTGTGCAGGTGATGACGCGCACACCCAAGAAGCCCAACTCTGCTCTTCGCAAGGTAGCTAAGGTCCGCTTGACGAATGGCCAAGAAGTCATCGCCTACATTCCCGGTGAGGGCCACAATCTCCAGGAGCACTCGATCGTCTTAGTTCGTGGCGGCAAAGTGAAAGATCTCCCCGGTGTTCGATATCACATCGTTCGTGGCACGCTCGATAGCCTTGGAGTGGACGGTCGTCGTCGCGGTCGTTCCAAATACGGCACGAAACGCCCGAAACCCGGCCAAGAAGCCGTCACTAAGGGTAAGAAGAAGTAATCCCAAGCAGTTTTCATTTCACACCCAATCCCAAATTCGCCATGTCCCGCAGACGCAGAGTTATCCACAAAGAAATTAAAAAAGACGCCCGCTACGCAAGCCCTATCGTGGCTCGTCTGATTAGCGCGGTGATGCTTGCCGGCAAGAAGTCTATCGCCGAGCGCATTGTCTACACCGCTATTGATAAGAGCCGGGAGGGTAGCGATACTGTTGACCCTCTTGAGACACTCAATAAGGCTATTGAAAACGTCAAACCACGCCTTGAGGTCAAATCCCGACGCGTTGGTGGTGCCACGTATCAAGTGCCAATGGAAGTGCCAGCGGAACGTCAAGTCGCTCTTGCTATGCGTTGGCTCGTGAACTTTGCCAACAAGCGCAAGGGGATCCCTATGGAAAACGCACTCGCCTATGAGTTGAAGGACGCTGCTGCTGGTCAAGGCAACGCGATCAAAAAACGGGACGACATGCACAAGATGGCGCAAGCCAACCGTGCGTTCGCTCACTTCCGCTGGTAGGGCACCGTCGGTCGGGCGCCTCGCCTGGGCGCAAGGGAAACTTGAGGCATCACGCCTCGCCCATCCGCTGATTTTTCATTCACTTATTTATCATGTCCGCCACACTCGAGAAACCGTCCACCTTAAACTCACCCAATCGTGCCTTTCCGCTAGAAAGAACACGAAACATCGGCATCGCTGCACACATTGATGCCGGCAAGACAACGCTCACAGAGCGTATTCTTTTTTATACTGGGATGATCCACAAGATTGGTGAGGTGCACGAAGGCACCACAGTCACCGATTGGATGGAGCAAGAGCGTGAGCGCGGAATCACAATCACCTCGGCCGCGACGACGTGCTCGTGGATGCAGAAGAAAGAAGACGACCCGGGCATCTACAAAGCTTACGAAGGCATCAAGATGCGCGTAAACATCATTGATACGCCTGGCCACGTGGATTTCACTGCCGAAGTGGAAAGGTCGCTGCGCGTGCTCGACGGCGCAATCGCCGTTTTCTGCGGCGTTGCAGGAGTCCAGCCACAGTCGGAAACAGTCTGGCGCCAAGCGACAAAATATGGCGTCCCCCGCATAGCCTTCGTCAACAAGATGGATCGCACGGGAGCCGACTTCGATGCCGCCGTCAATAGCATGCGCACCAAGCTCGGAGCGAATGCATGGCCTGTGCTCATCCCGCTGGGACGCGAGGATTACCTCAAAGGACAACTCGACGTCTTGAACAACAAGGCGATTATCTATTTGGACGACGATTCGATGGGTTCTGTCTATGAAATCCAAGAGATTCCAGAAGACCACAAGGACATCGTAGCGTCCGCCTATGCCGATCTGGTCGCGCAGATGTGCGACCTTGACGAAGAAATCGGAATGAAATTTCTCGAAGAACAGCCGATTTCCAAAGAAGAATTGAAAGCTGCGATTCGGCGCCAGACGATTGCCAATAAGTTTGTGCCCGTGGTGGGCGGTTCGGCTTTCAAAAACAAGGGTGTTCAATATTTGGTGGATGCCGTCATTGACTACCTCCCTGGCCCACTCGACATCTTGCCCGCTAAGGGGCAAGATCCCGATACTGCGACACCCGTCGAGGTGACCTCCAATGATAGTGGCAAATTTTGTTCGCTGGCGTTTAAGCTTTGGAGCGATCCGTTTGTCGGCAAGTTGGTCTTTTTCCGCGTGTATTCCGGCAAGCTCTCGAAGGGCGATACTGTCTACAATCCCCGCACCAATAAGCGCGAGCGGATCAGTCGCCTCATCCAGATCCAAGCCGACAAGCGCGAGGATATTGATACCTGCTATTCAGGTGACATCGCCGCCATCGTGGGCATCAAAAACATCACCACAGGTGATACCCTCTGCGATGAAGATCATCCTATCCTCCTTGAGCCACCTTCATTCCCGGATCCCGTCATTTCGATGTCGGTAGAGCCGAAGACGAAAGCTGACCAAGAGAAAATGGGCATCGCATTGCAGCGACTCGCCGAGGAAGATCCGACCTTCCGGGTCTTTACAAACGAAGAAACTGGCCAAACGATCATTGCTGGCATGGGGGAACTCCACCTAGAAATCATCCGCGATCGCATGCTGCGAGAATTTAAGGTCGAGGCAAATTCCGGCAAACCCCAGATCGCTTACAAGGAAACGATCCTTTCGCCAGCTACAGGCGAGGGCAAGCTCGTCAAACAGTCCGGTGGCCGAGGCCAATACGGACACGTTATCTGCAAGGTTACCCCGAGTGAGCGCGGCAAGGGCATAACGATTGAAAATAAGGTCGTTGGCGGCACGATCCCGAAAGAATTTATCCCGGCAATCAACAAGGGCTTCAACGAAGCCGTCCTTAATGGCGTCGTCGCAAGCTATCCCGTGATTGATGTCCATGTGGATATCATTGACGGTAGCTACCATGATGTTGATTCCAACGAAATGGCGTTCAAAATGGCCGCGATTTTTGCGCTGAAAGATGCGCTAAAGAAGGCCAAGCCAATTCTTCTCGAACCGATCATGAAGGTGGAAAACATTACGCCAGATGAGTACCAAGGCGACATCATGGGCGACTTAAATCGTCGCCGCGCCAAGATCATGGGTATCGAATCCAAAGGCGTGCTGTGCACCGTGAATGCAGAAGTTCCGCTCTCTGAAATGTTCGGGTATGCCACGGCTATTCGGTCACTCTCGAAGGGCCGATCTTCCTACTCCATGGAACCTTCGCACTTCGAGCAAGTGCCCGAGCAGGTCAAGGCAGCTATCCTCGACGCAAAGTCGTAGCCCCCGAGGTGCAACAAATCATCATGTCATTGAGCCAGAGCTTGGGTATTCCCGAGTCCAAGGTTGCGAGCGGGATCGCCGCACTTTTGCGCCTGGCCAAAGACAAAATCCCTCCGGCGCAGTTCGACCCCGTGCTTGCGATGATTCCCGGTGCGGCTGACCTCCTGAATGCCACGCCAGCGCCAGCAGCCGACGGATCCTCTGGTCTATTTGGCGGCCTCGCTGGACTCCTTGGCGGCCAGCTCGGAGACTCGGCAACGGCTTTCGCCGCTCTTCAAAAAGCCGGCATTCCCGCCGAAAAAATCCTTCCGTTCGCTCAAAGTGCCTTTCTGAAGATTCAGGAAATTGCCGGACCTGAAGTCGTCGCCGAAATGGCGCAGCACGTTCCGGCCTTAAAGTCGTTGCTGTCCCCGAAGGCGTAGGCACGCCTAGCTTCTGTGCTAGCTGCTCGAGTGAGGTTGATTAGATTTTTCATTAATGCCACGAGCGCCAGTTCCCGGACTTGACGATTGCCTGAGGGGGAGGTTTTAACCTTTAGTAGGTGCGCCATGCCTCCATGCCTTCTCATTGTTGACGACGAAAAACACACGCGAGATGGCTTGCGTGCGGCTCTCGAGGACGAGTTTGACGTCTACGTTGCTGCGGATATTAAGGGAGCAATGGAGACGATGCGCTCCGTGCCAGCGGCGGTTCTTCTCACCGATTTGCGTCTAGGGAGTGAGGACGGCATGGAGCTTGTCACTCTCGCCCTGAAGCTCCCCAATCCCCCGATTTGCGTAATGATGACGGCCTATGGTTCGGTGGATACGGCCGTAGAGGCTATGAAAAAGGGGGTCTACGACTTTGTGACGAAGCCGGTAAATATTGATCGCCTGGAAATTCTTCTTAAGCGCGCCCTGAGAGATCGCGAGACGCGTTCCGAAAACCAAGTACTGCGCGAGCGCGTCGAAAAGCAATTCTCCATTGAGGGAATGATCGGGCACTCGAGTGCGATGGTGAGCGTCTTTGATTCGATCCGACAAGTCGCTACATCGCGGGCCACCGTTCTCATTCAAGGAGAAAGTGGAACTGGCAAAGAACTTGCAGCCCACGCTATCCACCACCTCAGCACTCGCTCCAAAAACAAATTCGTCGCTGTGCATTGTGCGGCCTTGAGTGGCGAACTCCTGGCAAGCGAACTTTTCGGCCATGAGAAAGGCGCCTTCACTGGTGCCTTCGAGCGGAGGATAGGGCGCTTTGAGCAAGCGAAGGGCGGAACGCTTTTTTTGGACGAGATCGGAGAAATTGATGCCGCAACTCAGGTAAAAATTCTCCGAGTTCTTGGTGAGCGGACGTTTGAGCGCGTGGGTGGCAACCAAACATTGGATGCCGACGTGCGCCTGGTGGCTGCAACGAACAAGGATTTGGCGCAACTCGTGGCGGAGGGAAAATTTCGCGACGATCTCTTCTTTCGTCTGCATGTTGTTCCGCTCACCATGCCGCCGCTCCGCGACCGCAAAGGCGACATTCCCCTCATTGTTGCAACTTTTCTTAAGGAAGCTGCCGCCGAAAATGGCAAGCCGCCACGCGAGTTGGCACCTGCAGCGATGCAAATCCTACTAGACTACAACTGGCCTGGAAACGTGCGCGAGTTGCGGGCAGCCATTGAGCACGGAGTCGTGATGTCGAACTCCCCGAGCATTGGCCCAAGTGATCTACCGGCTTCCCTCCGCTCCGCCCCACCACTAAAAATTACGCCAAGCGAGGGTGGAGAATTAGATTTGCACCACAGTGAGACCTTGCTTATCCTTCGCGCTCTTGATGAATGCCAAGGCAATAGAAGCCAAGCGGCGCAACGGCTCGGCATTAGTCGTCGAACCTTGCACCGTCGGCTGAGAGATCTAGGCATTCGCAAATAACCCTTAGAAAATTTATCTTATTTTATGGCATCTCTAGGAGAATCCGGAGTTCAATCAGCAGTCCATGCCCTCGAACAGGGACGATTCGCCCCAATTATCAAGGGAGCGATGTTTGTTTTCCTCATCATCGTTCTCACGCTGCTCTATTTGTTCGTGCAATTCCGCGGCCTAGCCACGGTAACCGCGATGGATCAGGCGCAAATTGCGCGCAATATCGCTGACGGAAAGGGCTTTTCCACGCGCTACATTCGCCCTCTTGCGGTTTGGCAGCTTCAGGAAAATGGCAAGGAGATCCCGAAAGACCTGTTTCCCGATGTCTATCAGGCTCCACTTAACCCATGGGTGAATTCCATCGCTCTCGCTGCGGTGAAGGGATCTTGGACAATTGGGCCTGGAGACTTTGTCTATAAGGGCGACCAAGCCGTGGCTTTCATGGGCGTTCTTCTGTTTTTGCTCTCGGTCGCCGTTTGGTATTTCGTTGGCCTTCAACTCTTCGATAGCAGGCTCTCTCTGCTTGCTTGTGCGATCATCTTACTCACGGACATGATGTGGCAATTTTCCATTTCCGGACTGCCACAGATGCTCATGCTTTTGCTCTTCTCTGGGGTAGTTTGGCTTACCCTCTTTGCGATGAAGAACCACGAGCGGACACCCTTCGTGCTCGGAAGTCTTTTTGCCGCAGGCATTCTCTTCGGTCTCATGACTTTAGCTCATGGCCTTGCGATCTGGATTTTCTTGGGTTGGCTCATTTTTGCTCTTGTCTATTTTCATCCACGCGGGATTGCGGGTCTTGTGGCCTTAGCGGCAATCCTCATTGTGGTTTCGCCATGGCTTGTGCGGAACTACGCGGTTTGCGGAAATCCTATGGGCCTCTCGTTTTACGGAGCCTACGCTGGGGGAAACCCTGAAGAAACATTCCTCACGTCGCTGGAAGCTCCTCCCGAGCTCGGCGTTGGCTTTCTAAACCGCATTCGCACAGGCGTCTTGTCTCAGATCGGCGGGATTTTTGGGTTCTTGGGCCTGAGCCTAGCGGCAGGCACCTTCTTCCTCGCACTCATGCATCCGTTCCGATCACCGGTTGTTTCGTTTTTTCGAATCGCCATCGTTCTCATGTGGGTCGGCGCCGTGCTGGGTATGGGCATTTTTGGCGTTCAATCCGGCATCACCTCCAATCAACTGCACGTCCTCTTTATTCCACTATTTGTTTTTTACGGTTTGGCCTTCCTGATGGTTCTCTGGAGCCGTTGGGAGATTGGGTATCCGCTGCTAAGGACAATTTTTCTGTCGGTTGTCGTCTTTCTTTGTGCACTGCCGCTCTTGGCCACTCTCTTTGCAGGCCGTAGCGCACAAGTTCAGTGGCCGCCGTATGTACCACCCTTCATCGGCGCATTGGGACAATGGTTCGACGAGAAGGAAATCATCGCCTCCGACATGCCTTGGGCCGTCTCATGGTATGCCCAACGAAAGTCCCTACTCTTGCCGGAAACCGTCAAGGGCTTCAATGGACTAAGCGACTATCGCACGCTGGGTGAACCGGTAAGCGGACTCTATCTCACACCGGTCTCTGGCAACCAACGCCTCTTTGCAGATATCTACAAGGGCACCTTTCGTGAGTGGGCAGGACTCATCACGCGACCCCCGCGTGTGACTGGCTTTGCGCTGCCATTCTTTACGCCTCTGCCGGTGGATGGAGAGTGCATGATTTTTTCGGATCGCGATCGCTGGACGCCCCGGCAGACCCCATAGACCTTGAATCGCGTTCCTAGCGTGTTGGATTTCTATCACCGGCGAAGGACGCTGGCATGAGCGACTGTGCGCCCAGCGAGGCACCGCCTCGAAAGAGCACCGTCGGGCACTTGCTCACGGTCGCGCAGGCTCTGGTGACGATTGGGCTTTTGTGGTGGCTTTTCCATGACCCTGAGAGGCGGGAAAAAATGTTTATCGTGCTGCAAAAAGCTGATTGGCGTTGGCTTGTTGCTGCGATGATCAGCGCCGGCCTCTGCGAGTTTTTCGGAATTCTTCGTTGGCAGCTGTTTCTGAAAATGCTCCATGTCGAAGTCCGGCTGCCAGATCTCACGCGCTTGTTTTTCATCGGTGCGTTTTTTAATCAATTCCTCCCCGGCACGACAGGGGGAGATGTCGTGAGGGTTTTGTTTCTGATGCGCGATCACCCGGAGCATCGCACAGCTGGCTTCCTGAGTGTGGCTATTGATCGCTTGCTGGCAGTTCTCGTCCTTGTGGCGATGGGTCTTGGCTTTGCGTGGACGCGTAGCGCGTGGTTTGCAAGTAGCTTTGCGATTGGCAATACGATGAAGATATTTGCCATCATTCTTTTTGTTATGGGCGTGGGATTGATTGCTTCTTTTTTTCTCACGAGCCGCCACCTTGTTGGTCGCTTGCCGGAGGGCTTTCCTCTGCGCAAGCACATCGTAAAACTTTCGATGCTCTGGCAACTCTGCATTGAGAATCGGCGTGAGGCACTACTCGGTGCTATCCATACGGTGCCGATGCTTGTCTTCTACTTTAGTACGTTTTACTTTGTCGGAAGAGCCTTCAATGCGGGCGTCAGCTTTTTAGATATGACCTCGATCATGCCACTCGTGACCGCCATTTCGTCGCTCCCGATCAGTTTGAATGGAATGGGTGTGCGTGAAGCTCTCTTCGAGCAATTGCTGAGCGAGCTCTGCGGCGTGGCTGCGGGCACGGGCCTTCTGATCTCGATTACCGGCATGTTTGTCTATCTGGCCTGGGGACTTCCCGGCGGATGGTTCTATTTTGAGCGAGTGCACCGGCGTGGTCGTAAGCCTTGATTGGGCTGAGGCGAGATGGAGGGAGTATGGTTCACTTTTAGTCTTCCCGATTTTTCGTACGCTTTTCTCAGCGTGCTCCTTGAGGGAATTCCTTTCATCCTCCTCGGCACATTAGTCTCTGGTCTCGTCGAGCAGTTTCTTCCAGCAGGGGCGATGACGCGCTACCTCCCGCGGAATGCGTTTCTAGGAATTTGTGCCAGTAGCGCGCTTGGTATTGTCTTTCCCATGTGTGAGTGCGGAGTGGTGCCGGTGATACGCAGGCTTATTTCCAAAGGTCTGCCTATCTCGAGCGCCGTCGCTTACATGCTCGCAGCACCTATTGTAAATCCCATCGTGGCCTACAGCACGTTCGCGGCATTTCGCGGCCAGGGGGCTCTCGAATTCACCATCCTCCGCTTGGGCCTTGCATTCTTCGTCTCCATCATTGTGGGCCTCGCTGTTCATAATCTCTCAATACGGCATGTCTTGAGACAGCAAGTGATCGAAGACCTCGCTCTGAATAGCCAGTCGGGAGCGCCAGCGTCGGGTTCGTTCTGGAAGCGAATGCTTCTCGCGATGCATGCAGGGACACGCGATCTCTTTGATGTCGGACGCTACTTTATTTTCGGTGTCGCGGTCGCCTCGCTCTTTAGCACGGCAGTAAATCAAGAGATGCTATTGCCTTTGGCGCTAAACGATTGGTTTGCCGTCGCGTCCATGATGGGTTTAGCGGGAGTATTGTCGCTTTGCAGCACCTCAGATGCCTTCGTGGCAGCTACGTTTGTGGCATTTCCTGGCATTGCAAAGCTGGCGTTCCTTGTTTTTGGTCCTATGATGGATCTGCGACTTCTTTTCATCTACGCTGCTGTCTTCAGAAAACGATTTGTGTTGGGCCTAGCCATCGGCTTGTTTGTCTTGATAGGTCTCCTGTGCATGCGGCTTTCAGTTCTCGGATTGTGACGGCAAAAATCTCCCAATATCTCACGGCAGCAGTCTTCCTCGTCTGGGCGATCACGCTTTCCTATTTCTACTACTCCGGCCGTGCCGCATCCTACCTCCATCCCTTCTTCATCCCAAACCTCGCTGTGGCGGGATTTGTCCTCTTCATTTTAGCAGCCATCGCGGCTTTTGCTCCCGCCCCGCCCACGCGTCAGCGCCGTGGAGGTTCTCTCGCTGGCAACGTCGCTTCGTGTCTCTTCTTAACGATTCCACTTCTCGCCGCAACAAGCATTTCGCCCAGCCAATTCGGAGCAACCGCCGTCCTCAACCGCGGGTTTATTGAGGACATTGGCGACTTGCCTGCATACTCACCTCCCATGGATCCTCCATTGCCAAATGCCGACGGCACTATTGGCGAGGGGACAATGATGAACCCTTCGCTCTATCTTGCCAAAAACGAAAACGGCGAAATCAAAGCAGAAACCGTAGATCTCCTCTACGCGGCATCTGAGGAAGTCATGCGAGAAGATTTTGAAGGACAAACAGTCGAGGTCATTGGCCAATTTCTACCGACACGAACGGATACTTCCGATGGAAATCGCTTTCGCATGGTCCGCATGTTTGTCGTCTGCTGCGCTGCGGATGCACGACCGGTAGCGATTTTGGTGGAAGCCCAAGACGTTGCATCGTTTCCAGAGATGTCATGGGTTAAAGTTCGAGGCGTTGCCACCTTCCCGCTCGAAGGCGATCGCCGAATCCCTCTCCTCATTGCCACTTCCATTGCTCCCACCGAAGCGCCGGTAGAAACCTTTCTTTACTGATGAAAATACTCCTTCACTTCCTAGCCGTCTGCCTGCCACTCCTCACCGCACAAGCCGAGTTTCGCGGGGCGTGGATTGCTGCCGTTTACAACATCAACTTTCCCTCCAAACCTGGCCTTCCTCCTGCCACACAGAAAGCCGAAGCTATCCGACTCCTTGATGCCGCCAAGTCCGCCAATCTGAACGCGGTCATTTTGCAAGTGCGCCCGGAGAGCGACGCGCTCTACGCATCCGACCTAGAACCGTGGAGTCGCTATCTCACCGGCACTCAAGGCTCATCACCCGGCTATGATCCGTTGGCGTTTTTTATTCAGGAGGCGAGGAAGCGTGGCATCGGCGTTCACGCCTGGCTTAATCCCTATCGCGCGGCAGCCAATGGTAGCCAAGCGCGAAGTGCGAACCACATTAGTCGGCGCTTTCCACAATTTGCCTACCGCGTGGGGAACGTTCTTTGGATGGATCCCGGCGCCCTGCCGGTGCAACGCCACATCGTTGCCGTCGTGCGGGATCTTGCCCGGCGATACGGTTTGGCGGGCATCCACCTTGATGATTATTTTTATCCCTATCCGACAAATTCCGGCGCCGTCTTTCCCTTTCCAGACGATGCGACCTACGCCGCCTACCGTTCGGGCGGTGGCGCGCTTGGGAAAGCCGATTGGCGGCGCAGAAATGTGAATTCTCTAATTCGGGAAATTCATACCGCGGTTAAAAAAGAGAACCCAACCATGCTCTTCGGCGTGAGTCCCTTTGGCATTTACACTAAGGGTGTGCCCTCGGATGTGAAAGCTGGCGTGGATCAATTTCACCAACTCTACTCCGACCCGCTCACATGGATGCGTGAAGGTTGGGTGGACTACCTTGCACCACAGCTCTATTGGGTAGAAGGTGGCCCACAGAGCTTTTCCTCACTCCTCCGCTGGTGGAGAAGCCAAGCGGCCAATCCTCGCGGCGTTCCCGTGTGGCCAGGTATCGCAGTGGACCGAATGACATCGCACGGTTGGCCAAGCAGCGAGATCGCTGTGCAGCTTGCCCTCGAGAAATCCATTGGCCCACGCCCCCGTGGTGGCTTTCTCCTATGGAATATGCAGGCGATTGCGCGCAATACGAAAGGCGTCGCTGCCGTGGTAAGAGACCAGTAGGATAGCCTATTGCTCAGGACTCAGGAGAGCCGCAGCCCGACACTTGAGGCGGAAGAGCCAAGAGCCTTTTTCAAAGACCCAGAGGTCTTCCGGCAGACTTCGCTCGAAATCCGCCCGCAGCATGGCTTCCACTTCCTTGGCAAGAACGGAACATTGCACCGCCGCCGAAAGTTCGAAATTTAACATAAACGACCGGTAGTCGAGATTGATGGACCCCACGATCGAGAAGTCGTCATCCGCTAGGAGAATTTTCTGGTGCATGAAGCCAGGCTGGTAGCGAAAGACTTTCACTCCCGCAGCGCGGATCTTAGGATAAAACGTGAACGCAGAGAGCCAAGGCAGGGTGTGGTCGGCCATTGCCGGAAGAAGTATCCTCACATCAACCCCTCGCAGAGCCGCATGGCAGATGGCATAGAGCAAGGGCCCGGATGGCACGAAATACGGACTAGCAAACCACAGGCGGTGCTGGGCATCCTGAATCACGGAGAGAAACACAGCCGGACACACGCTCCACGCATCCGCCGGGCTGCAGTCCACCGGAAACACCAGCGCGTTCGCGCTTGGCACTGGCGAAGCATTCTGCAGCGAGAACCCCGGCACCTCGCCGCATGCATAGTTCCAATCCTCCAAAAATGACATCTGGAAGCCCGCCGCCGCTGGGCCTTCCACCCGCAAGTGCGTGTCGCGCCATGGGCCGAATTTCTTGCTTAGACCCATGTATTCGTCCCCGACATTTAGGCCACCAAGAAAAGCAATGCGCCCGTCAACCAGAACCAATTTCCGGTGGTTGCGAAAATTGATTTGAAAGCGTCTGCCGAATTGACGGTTTGTGATGAAAGCACAGACCTGCACTCCGCGACTCCTGAGTCGCGCGCTCCAAGCTGCTGGCAGCCCCTTTGATCCGACTGGGTCATACAGCACACGGCAAGCCACCCCTCGCTCAGAGGCTTCGATAAGGTGGCGCGCGAGCTCCTTCCCAAGACCGTCATCACGAATAATAAAAAACTGCACCCACACGGTTTCCTTCGCACTCTTGATGGCCTCAAAAATCGCACCAAACGTCGCTTCGCCATCCACCAAGAGCCGCACGGCATTTCCACGCGTGGCAGCGAGGTGTGATAGATTCTCAGCCACGCGAGCCCCATCAATGCAGAGACCCGTAATTGCCGCGCGATACCCGTTTAAGTGCTGAGCGATCTGCACGAGCGCGGTATCCAGCGCCGGGATGATCCCGAGTCCCGCCCGGGAATAGCCTGAGAATCGGGATTCCCCAAAGACCAAAAAAAGCGGAATGGTAATAATCGGCACCAGGACGAGGCCCACACTCCACCCGATGGCCGATTGCGGTGTGCGGGCAATGAGTATCGCACGCACAGCCAGTGCAATGCCGACCACTTCAAGAAGAATACTTAGCAGCCACATCCACCACGCGACGGTAGTCATGTGAGCCTCCCCCGCTGAAGTCCCATCACTGAGTCGAACTTGCCTTCGGCGCGGCAGCAGGGGCCGCCTTTACGACCGGACGATCCATGGCGATAAGCTCGGAAACCGTTACAAATTTAAACCCCTTGGCGATCAAGGCATCGAGCGTCGCTGGCATCGCATCTACCGTCGTGGCATGAATGTCGTGAGCCAGAATAATGGATCCCGGCCGCGTATTCGTCAGGATTTCCCTTGTGACATGCGCGCTGTTGCGAACTTTCCAGTCAAGCGGGTCCACAGACCACATAATGACTTTTTGTCCGAATTCGCTGTTGAGGCGACGATTCAATGCTGACGTCGTGGCTCCGTAGGGTGGTCGCATAATCGTAGGCTGGGGTGCCCCCGCTTTCACGATGGCTGCATCCGTGGGCCGCATCTGCGCCGTGACGGCCGCCGCGCTCAACTTACTCAGCGCGGGGTGGTTCCAGCTATGGTTCCCCACCTCATGGCCTTCGGCAACTGTGCGCTGAATAAGCGCTGGATGCGCTTCAGCATTTTGCCCAGTTACAAAAAACGTTGCCTTGACGCCTCGTGCTTTCAACATATCGAGCAAGCGATCTGTCTGCCCGACCCGAGGGCCATCGTCAAAGGTCAACGCGATGTAGGGGCCATCCACATTGCAGGAATTATAAACCAAGCGGGGCTCGCTAGGTGCCCCGGCCAGCTTCGGTGTAGGTGTAGAGTCCCCCTGCGATGGAAAGACCTGCGCGGCGGGGGCCTCTACGGGAGGCACAGTCACGACCTGTGGGGTTGATTGCGTGTGAGCGGATTGGCACGCGGAACCCAAAAGTGCCGCAGCAGCAAGAGGCGCCATAAACCAGCGTTTACATGGGTAAGACATACGGGAGCTATGTCACAAAACGCTGGAGAATCACACGAAGTTTTTCAAAAGATTTTTGCGGCCAATGCTTGGGAGCGGTAACAAGTGCGGTATCCAATGCGGAGTGCTCCGGCCACGTGGCACTGGAAGGGATTTTCGGAATGACCCTTGCCAGAATATCCCGTGCCGTCACCACATTCGCATGAAGGTGGGCGATGATGGTGCCCGCCGTGACTGCTGCCTCATCGGTCTTCCAGCAATCGTAGTCTGTGACCATGGCCAAGGTCGCCAGCGCGATCTCGGCTTCTCGCGCGAGCTTCGCCTCGGGCAAATTGGTCATTCCAATGATATCGAAGCCGAGTTGGCGATTAGCAAAAGATTCGGCGCGGGTGGAGAAAGCGGGGCCATCCATGCAGACATAGGTTCCCCCATCGTGGTAGGTGCGCCCGGCCTCTTGGCAAGCCTCGGCAAGCAGTGCGCGCAGGTCGGTGCTGATCGGATCGGCAAAAGACATGTGGGCAACGATACCATTGCCAAAAAAAGTGTGATGTTCCCGACGACTTGTGCGATCAAAAAATTGGTCCGGCAGAACGATGTCACGTGGACGCAATTCCTCCCGGAAGCTGCCGACCGCAGTCACCGCGATGATGAAGCGAACCCCGAGAGACCGCAGTGCCCAGATATTTGCTCGGTGGTTTATCTCGTGCGGCGCGATGCGGTGACCTTTCCCGTGGCGAGGCAAAAAGAACACCTGACGTCCATGAAAAACACCGCCGACAATAAGATCGGATGGGGCTCCAAATGGCGTTGTGACAGCATGCTCTTGCCTGTCGCTGAATCCTTCCATCTCGTAAAGCCCGCTGCCGCCAAGGATTCCTAGAGCATTCATTTCGTAGTTTTCGGCTTCTGGCGCATAGATTGGAAGGCTTTTCCCTCACTCCCTAAATCCGTCTTTTCCAAAAGCGAGAGAAACTCGCGCAAGGCTGGCGTTCCGGCTGACGACTTTTTAATGAGAGTGCCTAGTGGCCTCCACATGCCATCATCCTCAAATTCGATGGAAACAAGCTGGCCGGCCTCTACTTCAGACAGGACGGAAGTATGCGGCACAATGCTAATGGCATTCTCGATCTCGACGGCTCGCTTAACCGTCTCGATGTTGTCAAACTCATGAGCCACGCGCACGCGCGCACCCGCATGACGAAGCTGGCGATCCACCATACGACGTGTGGGTAGATCCGGCTCGAAGGCGATAAATTTTTCTCCGGTGAGTTCTTTGAGCGAAGTTCTCCTCTTGTAGGCAAGCGCATGGCTCGGCGCGCAAATTGCCACCAAGCGGTCGCGCCAGAAAATCGAAGCGATAATTCCGCGACGCGAAACTGGGTAGGCCACGAGGCCGACATCTGCCCGATTCTCCTGCACAGCCGCATAGACCTGCGCAGAACGGCGATAGTCCATCTGCACCCCCACCATAGGAAACTTGCGCCGGAAGCGCTTCAAGTAAGGCGGTAGCTCATGCAGCCCAATGCTGAAAATAGTGGCGATACGAAGCGGGCCGGAGACCACGTCCTGCAACTCCCTCATGCGCGTGCTTAGGTCGTCATAGGTCCCGACAATCTCACGACTCGATGCAAGGAACGCCTCTCCCTCGGGGGTAAGACAAAAGACGCGCCGCCCGCGATCAATGAGCTTAACAGAAAATTGCGCTTCGATTGCACGCACTTGTTGGCTCACGGCACTTTGGGTAATGCCATTGCGGTCCGCCGCCTTCGAAAAGCTTTTCGTAGCGGCAAGGTCACAGAAGACTTTAAATGTTTGGATTTGCATCTCTCAACTTCGGCATAAGTTAGGCTAATGAACCTACTTGCAATCTCAATGATTTTCTAATGAGCACCGATTCCTCCATCTCCACCAACCTCGCGACGCTTCTAAGCGATATGGCTGCGACGGCGAGACAAGCCGGGCGCGACGAAGCGGATGTGCGCTTGATTGCCGTGTCGAAAACACATCCGGCTGCAGATATTCTTGAGGCAGCACGCGCTGGGCAGGTTCTTTTCGGTGAGAGTCGGGTGCAAGAAGCCCTCCCCAAGGTAGCATCACTCCCGCCTGTCTTGGAGTGGCATTTTATTGGACATCTCCAGGCGAATAAAGTGCGCAAGGCCCTTCCGCATTTTGCGCTTTTTCATAGCGTGGATAACTTGAATCTCGCTCGCGACATAGCTCGCATTGCCGCCGAGACAGAGCAAAAGGCGCGCGTGCTCATCGAGGTAAATATCTCGGGCGAGGTCACGAAATATGGATTTTCGCCTACCGCACTCGAAGACTCGATAGATTCACTCCTTGGCCTTCCGCAGCTGGAAATAGCAGGACTCATGACTATGGCGCCTTACAGTGAGAATCCGGAACTTGCCCGCCCTACCTTTGCTGCGTTACGCGAATTCCGCGACCGATTGGAAGCAAGGGGCGGCATTGTGTTACCAGAGCTCTCAATGGGAATGAGCGGTGACTTTCGACAGGCGATCCATGAGGGCGCTACGCTCGTGCGCGTGGGCACAGCCATTTTTGGGAGTCGTCCGCCGCCTATTGCCTGATCTGTGAGAGTGGTTTGGTAGTGATGAAGACGCGCGCTCCCACACCGACCGTATCGAACAACTCGGCAACGTCGCGGGATCGCATGCGGATACAACCATAGCTCACGGCTTTGCCGATATTCCGTTCTTCGGGGGTGCCGTGGATGTAGATCAGGCGATCAAAGGTATTGGCGTTCGAGGGTGAGAGGCCGTCCAACCACAGGATACGCGTGACAATCGGATCCCGCCCAGGCGCATTGACCCGCAGGACTTCGCCGGTGGGTCGCCGAGACTTGAGCACAGCACCGTAGGGCAGTCCCTCGCCGATTTTCTTCTTAATGCGGAAAGCACCCTGTGGCGTGGCATTGCTCCCGGGCTGGCTGCTTAGGCCATACTTGGAAGTGGAAATCGGATAGGTGGTGAGGACGCGTCCGTCGCGCAGCACAAGCATGCGCTGGTCGGCGGAGCTCACGTAGAGGCGGTGGCGCGTGTCTCCGGCGCATCCGACAACCAGAAGAAGGCAAACGCAGAGAAGGCAACGCCTCATGTGCTCGGAAGGACGGCCGTCGGTCTTAGGGTGATCGGGGACATTTGTTTAAGCCAGTGCAGGATGGATTTTGTGGCGACATAGCTGAACCCCACAAAAAACAAGACAAGAAACGGCAACGAAGCCCATGCGCCCGCAGCGGCTGTCTTCCAAATGCAATACGCAAAATAGGCGGCAAAAAGGAGCTCCACGGCAGGGAGCAGTGATCGGATCGGTAAGTAGCGCACCGCCCGGGTTCGCGTCGGAGTTTCCCCGACGCCGTATTTCGGAGTCCGAGTAAATTCCGACTTCTGGCGGAAGAGAGCTTCCAGCACGGCCTTCGCGTTGTTTACGGACATACCAATCGCCAAGGCGAGCAACATCGGCAACAGCAGCATGTCGCGCACCCACCCAAGCGGATTAAGGTGCCGCTGCGCCACGAGGTAGAAGGCACAAATCGAGACTGTCGTCGCAAAGAATATCGGAATATCAACCAGCGCAAATTGAAGCGCGCCCCCGCTCTTGGCAAAGCTCTGTGGAAGAATGAGCACGCAGAGAAGTAAGAGCAACAGGTAGCCAAAATTGGATGTCAGGTGCGCAGTGGCCTCCAGCTTAATAATGAGCGGCAATCGCTCTCGCCAGATAGCCGGAAGCAACTTCACGCAAGTCTGGATCGAACCTTTCGTCCAACGATGCTGTTGCGACTTAAAGCCGTCAATGTCCGCTGGCAATTCTGCTGGCACCACGACATCTGGCAGGAAGCGAAATTTCCACCCCTTCAGCTGAGCGCGGTAGCTAAGATCAAGATCTTCGGTGAGCGTGTCATGATGCCAACCCCCCGCATCCTCGATGCACGTCTTCCGCCAGATGCCGGCGGTGCCGTTAAAATTGAAAAAACGTCCACTGCGATTTCTGGCCGTTTGCTCGAGCAGAAGATGCCCGTCGAGGAAGAGTGACTGCGCGCGCGTAAGCAATGATTGATCGCGGTTCAGGTGGCCCCACCGCGCTTGCACCATGCCGATCTTCGTGTCAGTAAAATGGTGGATACACTTTTTAAGGACATCTGGTGCTGGCACAAAGTCGGCATCCAAAATAAAAATAAACTCCCCTTTTGCTTCCGGCATTCCCTCGGAAAGTGCCCCGGCCTTGAACCCTTCGCGATTCACTCGG
>Ga0105044_10002360_pt1 | contig 25727 bp, 22 predicted proteins | sample MAT01_FD_78092 | JGI IMG/M metagenome (GOLD analysis project Ga0105044, IMG submission 78092) | Freshwater microbial communities from Lake Fryxell liftoff mats and glacier meltwater in Antarctica - MAT-01 | ecosystem: Environmental > Aquatic > Freshwater > Ice > Liftoff microbial mat | place... | reverse complement strand
TTGGTCGCAACCATGAAGTAGCATTTAAGAAAGGTTATGCGCCAACTCAATATTATCGCTTTCCATAATGCTAACTGACAACAAGCTAACTGACCATTATACGCATAGGTCACAAAAGTATTTGCCATCAGTAGCAGGTTGGTTCACACCATCTACATAAGTTTTCCTTCTTTGTCAACCAAGACCATATCTATTTCACGCGTTTCTATATCCACTTTCATGATTTTTACTAAAACAGGATCTCCCATTCTATAGGTTATGTTGGTTCTTCGTCCAGTTACGGTTAGTCTATGTGGAGCCACATCAAATTTTTCATACAAGCTATCATACTCTATTAGTCCTTCAGCAAGGCTATCATCCAACAACACAAATATTCCCCGTTCAATTATTCCAGAAATATGGCCTTCAAAAATTTGTCCAACTTTCTCGTTCATATAAACAGCGGAAGTGTATTTGGTTGACTCTCTTTCGGCTACCACGGCCTTGCGTTCCATGGTTGAAATGTGTTTGCATCTTTGTTCTAATTCTTCTTTGGGAACACGATTACTCCCTTTTAGATTATCAAACAAAATGCGATGTGTAAGCACATCGGAATACCTGCGAATGGGTGAGGTGAAATGGCAGTAAAATTGAAAGCCAAGACCATAATGTCCGATATTGACAGTAGAATAGACCGCCTTAGCCATAGTGCGAATAGCAAGAGGTTGAAGCATTTTTAGATGTTCATTCTTCTGTGATTGTTCGGCCAAATGATTATAGGATGAAATAATTGCCTTAGGACTTGTCATGTTGAATTCAAAACCCAAATCTTTGGCGAACAGGGCAAGATCGGCCAATTTTTCAACGGAAGGTTGATCATGAATCCTGTAAACAAAAGGGATTTCCAGAGTTCGGCTTTTTCTGGCAATATATGAAGCAACTTCTCGGTTGGCTAATAGCATCAAATCCTCAATAAGCATGTTGGCTTCCTGTCGTGATTTGACAAAAGCAGAAACGGGCATTCCCTCCGCATTGAATTTGTAACGCACCTCTTCGGTTTCAAAGGCGATTGCTCCGTGTTGGAATCGCTTTTTACGAAGTTGCAAGGCAATTTTGTCTACTTCTTGTAATACTTCACCCCAAGAACCTTCAGGATTGTCTAAAAGCACTTGTGCTTCCTCGTAGGTAAAACGACGGTCAGAGTGAATCAGTGAACGGCCAAACCATCGTTCAATAATTTTGAAGGTCGAATCAAATGTAAAAACTGCCGAAAAGGTTCTTTTGTCCTCATTGGGTCGAAGAGAACATAATTCATTGCTAATTTTTTCTGGAAGCATAGGGCAAACCCGGTCAGTAAGGTAAACACTTGTGCTTCTCAAATATGCCTCTTTATCCAATGCTGTATTAGGTTGAACGTAGTGGGCAACGTCTGCAATATGAATTCCTATTCTTATCTGATCGTTCTCAAGCTTCTCATAAGAAATGGCATCGTCAAAATCCTTTGCATCTTCTGGATCAATCGTAAATGTAAGCACATCTCTCATATCACGCCTTTCTTTTAGTTCAGCAGCTGATATTTTGTCGCTCATTTTTTCCGTTTCTATTACAGCCTCTTCCGGGAATGAAATATCAAAGCCATTATCAACCAAAATGGTAGTCATAGCAAGATCAATACTCCCTGTTTCTCCTAAAACGCCGGTGATTCGAGCTGAAATTATTTTTTGATGTTTTTCAGGCCATTCAATGATTTCGGCTATTACTCTTTCTTTGTGTTTAGCCCCATTGAGTTGATCGGGATTCACGACAACGGGAAAAGGTAAATCTATATAATCACATTTTATGCTGTAGACGCCATTTCTAAAGTAAAGCGTGCCCAATATTTTTTTAAGTCCTCTTTCTAATACATTGATTACTTCACCTTCGGGTCTTTTGGATCTGGTAGAAGAGGACAATCGAACTTCAACAATATCATTGTCCATTGCTCCTCTTAAGCGACGACCTTGCACAAAGATATCTTCAGGATAATCCTCGCAAATAATAAATGCATCGCCCCTTTTGGTCATATCTACCTTGCCTTTGATAAAATGACTTGAATGGGTTTCGTGTTTTTCTACAGTCGGTTCGACCATTGGAGTGCCTTCTGCTATTTTTTCTTGTGCATAGCGAATGGACTCTTTATTGTTGTCAATATTGAGGTGTTTTTTGATAAATCCTGCAGAAAGGACTTTACCCGGAAATAAGTTTTGAACTTTTATAATCTCGACGCGAAGGTCTTTTGAGCTTAATTTGCTGCTTTTATTCTTAGACATTATTTTTTGTTTGTTGAATCTGCCCATTTGGCAATACTTCAAAGATACTGGATTTGCTCATGCTGGTGTCAAAATTGTTGGGATTATCATTATCGGTAGTTGCTGAAATACTGTATATTAAACCGTCTTCTTCAAACCTTGCAATGGATTTGGTAGTAGATTCAGAGGTATAAAAACTGGAAGCAATAATGGATTGATCAATGATTCCGCCATTTTTGTCATAGGTGCAAATCAAATAATCATATCTCAACAATCCAGCCCGCCAAAGAACTAAAACTAAAACATCCTCGTGATCATCAAGCCTAAAAAAAGGAACATATTCAGCTACATCCTCATCTTCGCCCAACCTTGTCATAAACATGGAGGCAACAATATCGGGAAGAGGCTCATTGCGTTCGTTCAATATGCTATAATTACTCTCATCAATGGTAAATGGAAGAGCCACAGTTTCGAATCTATCCAGATAATTTTTAAAATCTACTCCTTTTGTCATTCTTGTATTCTTATTGTTTTGTGCTTAGACTTATTCTAAATAAAAAACCAAAGCTATTGGAATCTGTTTAGAATATGGTTTTAATGTTATAATCAGATACTTTTGTGTCACAAAAATAACGAAGTACATGAATTGGTTGAGTACATTTCTCACTTCATCTATAGGTAAAAAGCTTATAATGAGTTTAACAGGTATTTTTTTGATCCTGTTTCTGCTGGTACATTTAATAGGTAATTTCCAGTTGTTGGCCAATGATGGTGGCCAGGCATTCAATATATATACCTATTTCATGACACACAACCCTTTGATCAAAACGATCTCTTATGGATTGTATGCCACGATATTATTGCATGCTATCCAAGGATTATTGCTTTGGAAGCAGAACAAAAGCGCTGCAGGCGGTGGTGGCCGATATGCTATCTTAAGCACAAAAACATCGTCTTATTCCGCAAGAAATATGGCTTGGCTGGGAACTTTGGTTTTAATTTTTCTTTTTATTCACATGAAAGATTTTTGGTACATCATGAAGTTCACCGATGAATTACCAATGATATCCTACCCTGGCTTGGATTATCAAGTCAAAGACATGTACCAACAAGTAGCAACTGAATTCAAAGAGCCATTTGTTATTGTAATTTATGTTTTGAGTATGATTGCGTTGGCTTTCCATTTGTTGCACGGGTTTGGTTCTTCTTTTCAATCATTAGGAGTAAATCACCCTAAGTACACACCAATAATTGAGTGGATAGGCAAAGCATATGGTATATTGATTCCTTTGGGATTTGCGGCAATTCCGATAATATTTTATTTCACTCGTTAATTTTACAAAGCAAGAAAAATGAGTAGCAAACTAAACAGTAAAATTCCAACAGGCCCTTTGGCTGAAAAGTGGAACAACTATAAGCAAAATGCAAAATTGGTCAACCCAGCCAATAAACGTAAACTAGATATCATAGTAGTAGGAACGGGCTTAGCTGGAGCGTCTGCTGCGGCGAGTTTGGCAGAGTTGGGTTACAGTGTTAAGGCCTTTTGCTTTCAAGACAGTCCACGCCGAGCCCACTCAATAGCTGCACAAGGAGGCATTAATGCTGCCAAGAACTACAAAAATGACGGAGACTCTGTTTACCGTTTATTTTATGATACCATCAAAGGGGGCGATTTTAGGTCAAGAGAAGCCAATGTTTACAGATTGGCTGATGTCAGCCGAAATATAATCGATCAATGTGTGGCTCAGGGCGTCCCATTTGCCAGAGAATATGGCGGATTGTTGGATAACCGATCTTTTGGTGGAGCTCAAGTAAGTAGAACCTTTTATGCAAGGGGTCAAACAGGTCAGCAGTTATTATTGGGAGCTTATCAGGCATTAGAAAGACAGATTCATTTAGGCAATGTCAAAATGTATTCAAGACATGAAATGCAAGACGTCGTTACTATCGATGGTAAGGCAAGAGGAATAATAGCCAAAAACCTCATAACTGGAGAGCTTGAAAGACATTCTGCACATGCTGTTTTGTTGTGTTCAGGAGGATATGGTAACGTATTCTACCTTTCTACCAATGCAATGGGTAGCAACGTTACCGCTGCATGGAAAGCACATAAAAGAGGAGCATTATTCGCAAATCCTTGTTTCACGCAAATTCACCCAACCTGTATTCCTGTTACGGGTGAATATCAAAGTAAGTTGACCCTAATGAGCGAATCCCTCAGAAATGATGGCCGTGTGTGGGTGCCAAAGCGAAAGGAGGATTGTAAGAAGCACCCCAATGAAATAGCGGAGGAAGACAGAGATTATTACTTGGAGCGTAAATACCCATCATTTGGTAATTTGAGTCCGCGTGATATTTCATCCAGAGCCGCTAAGGAAGTATGCGACGAAGGGCGAGGAGTAGGTCAAACGGGCCTAGCTGTCTATTTGGATTTTGGTGCGGCGGTTCAAAGATTGGGTATAGATGTAGTTAAGGCACGTTATGGTGAATTGTTCCCAATGTATCAAAACATTACTGGCGAAGATCCTTTGAAGCAACCTATGAGAATATATCCTGCCGTTCACTATACAATGGGTGGCCTATGGGTTGATTATGAATTGATGACCAACATCCCGGGTTTGTATTCATTAGGAGAAGCTAACTTCAGTGACCACGGTGCCAACAGACTTGGAGCATCAGCATTGATGCAAGGCTTGGCTGATGGGTATTTTGTGATACCTTATACAATAGGCAATTATTTATCGAACGAAATATTCACAGGAACCATACCTACTGATTCTGCTGAATTTGCAGAAGCGGAGCAAAGCGTTAATAACAGAATGCACCACTTTTTGGCAAACAAGGGCACCCACACCGTCGAACAATTTCACAAAAAGCTTGGATTAATCATGTGGGATTATTGTGGAATGGCAAGGGATGAAGCTGGCTTGATTAAAGCGAGAAAAATGATTCAAGACTTGCGTGAAGATTTTTATGCCAATGTCATAGTTCCAGGCAAAATCAACGAATTTAATCCTGAATTGGACAAGGCAATGCGTGTTGCCGACTTCATTGAATTGGGCGAGCTGATGGTTGTTGATGCACTAGACAGAAAGGAATCTTGTGGAGGTCACTTCCGAACGGAATATGAAGAAAATGGTGAAGCCAAACGAAATGATGATGATTATTCCTACGTAGCAGCATGGGAATATACAGATAAAGACCCAATTCTGCACAAAGAAATGTTGGAATACGAAAATATTAAGCTTCAGGTAAGAAGCTATGCTTAATCAAATTACTAAATATAAAGTAATATGAAAATCAATTTAAAAATCTGGAGACAGAATAATGCGAGCACATCGGGCAAGTTTGAAAACTATACAGTAAAGGATGCGAACCCGAATATGTCATTTCTTGAAATGATTGATGTACTAAATGATGATATTATCACAGGTGGTGGGGATCCAGTTGCTTTTGACCACGATTGTCGAGAGGGAATATGCGGGATGTGTAGCATGGTAATTAATGGCCGTCCTCACGGACCATTGAAAGGAACAACTACTTGTCAACTCTACATGCGCAATTTCAAGGAGGATGATACAATTTACATAGAACCATTCCGCAGTGGCTCATTCCCAATAGTAAAAGATTTAGCAGTAGACAGAAGTTCTTTTGACAGGATCATTGCCTCAGGTGGATATATCAGTGTGAATACTGGACAAGCCACTGATGCGAATAATATGCCAGTAGAGAAGCACAAGGCGGAGAAAGCAATGGATGCAGCCGCATGCATTGGCTGTGGTGCTTGCGTAGCCGCTTGCCCTAATGGTTCCTCAATGTTGTTTACGGCAGCCAAAGTCTCTCACCTCAATCAATTGCCTCAGGGTGAAGCAGAGGCCTCAAGGAGAGCCTTTAATATGGTTCAACAAATGGATGCTGAAGGTTTTGGAAATTGCACAAACATCGGTGCTTGTGAAGCTGAATGTCCCAAAGAGATCTCGCTTGAGAATATTGCAAGAATGAACAGAGCCTATATAAGCGCTGTATTTACAGGAGAATAGTACTCCAAATCAGCTGTTTTTCAAGCTCAAATGTCAAAGTTGCAATATGTGGTTGCATAGTGTTTTTAAGTAGGGATTGATTTTATTCAGAATGAATGTATATTTATCCCGTATTTATGAAGCATGAAATTAAGAATTAGAGGAAACACCATCCGTTTGCGATTGACTCAACTGGAGGTAAAGCAATTGACGAATGAGGGTTCAGTTGAAGAAGTCGTAGAGTTTGGTTCCATTGCCGAATTAACTTATCGAATAAAAACTGATAGTGTTAATCAGATTTTTGCAAGCTTTGATAACAATACTATTACAGTCACCATACCAACAAATCAGGCTCAAGAATGGGCTAATTCCGATCAGACGGGTATCGAGAATGGTGCTTATGGATTGGTTCCACTTCATGTGATTATCGAAAAAGATTTTCAATGTTTGAAGATGAGAGATGTAGATGAAGACAAGGACGCTTATCCCAATCCATTAGCTTTAGATATTACTGAATAAAAAACAAGCAAATGCCTGTGTTTAAAAGATATGCCGTGCCACCTCCTGAAGTTGAAAAAATCAGCTTAAAATCAATGAAAAGCTACGCTGCAGGATGGCCAGCAGTTTACCATTCCTTGGAACATGCTGTTGGACAAATGTCATTAGGAAATTGTGTAAAAACCCTGTTCAATATCAATCAAATGGGAGGTTTTGATTGCCCAGGTTGCGCTTGGCCGGACCCTGATGATCACCGTTCAAAAATAGGAGAATATTGTGAAAACGGCGTAAAAGCCATTGCGGAGGAAGCGACGGAGGCAAGGGTAACTCCAGCATTTTTTAGCAAATACTCTTTGAGTGAAATGAGCGAGTGGACGGATTACAAAATAGGCAAAAGCGGCAGAATTACGCACCCAATGTATTTGCCTCCCGGAAGTGACCATTATTGTGAAATATCGTGGAATGAAGCCTATTCCATAATTGGTAAGCACCTTAAAAGTCTTAGCTCCCCTGATGAAGCCACCTTTTATACCTCTGGAAGAACCAGTAATGAAGCTGCTTTCTTGTATCAGTTATTTGTTCGAATGTATGGAACCAATAATTTGCCCGATTGCTCCAATATGTGTCATGAATCAAGTGGAGTTGCATTAAACTATACAACAGGCATAGGTAAAGGCAGTGTGACCTTGGAGGATTTTTATATAACAGATCTGATTGTAATTGTTGGACAGAATCCCGGGACCAACCACCCACGAATGTTGTCTGCGCTGCAAAAGGCAAAAAAGAATGGCGCAAAGATAATTAGCATTAACCCATTGCCAGAAGCAGGTCTCACAGCTTTCAAGAACCCTCAACATGTAGCAGATCTGCTCGGATCAGCCACTTCATTATGCGATCTTTTCCTTCAAGTAAAGGTCAATAGCGATGTGGCCCTTTTTAAAGCAATTTTGATTCAATTGCTAAAAAAGGAACAAAATAATCCAAGAAGTATTGTTGATCAGGATTTCATAACAGCGTCAACAGATGGATATGAAGAATTCAAAAAAGACTTAGAAGCATACAATTATCTAGAACAACTTGATCTTTGTGGCATCACCCACAATCAGGTAATGGAAGCAGTTGAACTTATTGCGGCAAGGCCTAAGATGATTGCATGTTGGGCAATGGGACTAACCCAGCACAAAAACGCTGTTGATAATATTCAGGAATTAGTAAATCTGCTTTTGATACGTGGTGCCATTGGAAAGCCAGGAGCAGGAACCTGCCCTGTTCGTGGACATAGCAATGTTCAAGGAGATCGCACCATGGGCATCTACGAAAAGCCCAGCCAAGGATTTTTAGATAGTCTTGCTAAAGTTTTCCATTTCACGCCACCACAAGTTCACGGATTTGATACCATTGAATCAATAGAAGCTATGCATTCAGGCAAAGTGAAGGTATTCATAGGAATGGGTGGAAATTTTCTATCGGCAACACCAGATACCGAATTTACAGCAGAGGCTATGCAAAACTGCAATTTAACAGTACAAATATCCACCAAGCTCAACCGAAGCCACATTATAGCCGGCAAAGAAGCCTTGATATTGCCAGCCTTAGGAAGAACTGAAATAGATATACAGGAAGCTGGTCCCCAATTTGTAAGTGTTGAGAACAGTATGGGTATCGTGTCAAGTAGCAGAGGCAGAATTGAACCGGCATCACAATATTGTATGAGTGAACCAGCCATTGTAGCACATTTGGCCAATGAAGTTATAGGTACTGAAAAAGGGATTGATTGGCTAAATTTGATCAAAGACTACGATAAAATCAGAGAACTGATTGAAGCATCCATACCAGGCTTTCAAGATTACAACAAAAGAGTGCGAAATGATGGAGGTTTTTATCTCCCCAACGGTGCTAGGGAAGGCCAATATAAAACAACTACAGGAAAGGCGAGATTTACGATTAATAAGAATTCAACGATCAAAGTAAAGGATGATGAGTTTATCCTCATGACTATCCGTACACATGACCAGTTTAATACCACAATTTATGGAATGGATGATCGATACCGCGGCATCCTCAATGCAAGAAGAGTTGTATTGATCAATGGGCAAGATATTCAAAAACTAGGGATGCAAGAAGGAGACTGGGTTGATATAGTTCAACAAGATGATCAAAAGACCCGCGTAGCGAGCTACTTCAAGCTTGTTGCGTACTCAATTCCCCAAGGAAGTTTGGGAGCATATTTTCCTGAAACAAATGTTTTGGTCCCAATCAATAGCTTTGCTGATAAGAGTCAAACACCCACCAGCAAGTCAATAGTTGTAAAGTTAAAGCCAACCAGCTTTCAGATACAAGCAAAGAAATAAAAAATGGATGCACTTCTTCAAATGTATGGGTGGCTTAAAGCTCAGGAATGGAGAACATTGGTTTTTTTGTTTGTTTCGATTGGCATATTGATTTATTCTTTGGTGGTTCTTGTTGGTTTCATCTATAAAACCAAGCAATGGTCTGCAGTTGACTTGTGGTACGCACTATTTTTTATTGCTGCATGGAGTACTGTGTTGTGGTGGTTTACTAGTTTAGCTGTTCCGTTATTGAATTGGCCTAGCTTATTGTTTCTTCCCTTGCATTTTGGCTTGTGGTTGGGTCCTTTGTACTTCATTTTTGTAAAATGCGAGTTGTACAATGGCGAGGCAAATTCATGGAAAGATCTTAAACATTTTATCCTTCCACTGAGTCATTTGAGTTTTTATTTCTTTGCTTTTTTAAGCCCAATAGCAATTAAAATCAGTCTGTGGAATGGTGCTTATTCTCAGTACTATTCTGCGTTGGAATTTGGCTCATTTGGTCTAATGTTTAACCTATATATGTATTTTTCATATCGTTTTGTAAAGTATGCATTGAGCCAGCAAGGGGAAGACGCTGCAAGAGCAGTAATGTTAAGTTGGTTGAAGAGAGTTACTAGGGTATGGTGGTTTGTAAGCATAACCATCATGATATTTGGAGCAATTAGTATGATTGATGCTTTCCTTTTTGATCATTTGTTGGGATTGCATTATCCCGCGCTCATTGCTTATGGTGTATTGTTGGGCTCCTTGAGTTGGGCCGCCTTGCACGCCATCTTGATGAAGGCGCTACCCAGAAATTCCGAATATGCCCGTAGATTAATGAACAGAAGATGATGAAAAACAGATGTTTCTATCCGTATATGTCAAACAAAAAGGAAAGAGAAAATTTCATAAAATGAACACAAATAAATTGAAAATTCATTATTCCTTCTATCATAAATGTGAACTATTTATCAATTTTGCCGTAAAGTTCAAGAGTTTTTTACTATTAATGTAATTTCGAAAGAAGATGAGTAAACGCAATATCCCTGCACCTAAGCCAAGCAGCTCGAAAAAACAAACGTTCAGCAAGCCCTACACATGGGAATCAGGCTATTGGACAAAATATTGGCAACAGATTGCAATCATTTTTGCATTGGGTGTAGGTCTTTACATCTACACGGTCAAGTTTGATTATGTTTTGGATGATCAAATTGTGATTACCAAAAATGATTTTACCAAACAAGGTATAGCGGGTATTGGCAAAATCATGTCAACGGAGAGTATGCAAGGTTATTTTGGCGAGCAAAAAAACTTGGTTGTTGGCGCTCGTTATCGTCCACTTTCGATCGTGACTTTTGCCATCGAACACCAAATGTGGGGACTGAATCCATTCATGAGTCACTTGATGAATGTACTGTTGTATGCCCTGTCAGGAATATTGCTCTATCGAATATTGCTACTTTTATTTCCATTGAAATCTGATGACAATGCTTTTTTAAATATTCCATTTATTGCCAGTTTGTTGTTTATCGCGCATCCTATCCATAGTGAAGTTGTTGCCAATGTAAAGGGAAGGGATGAAATCATGACCTTAATGGGCGCATTGGGAAGTTTATATTTCACCTTTAAATATTTAGCTAAGCGAGACAACTTATCACTGATATTAAGTGGAGTCATGTTTTTTCTGGGATTATTATCCAAGGAAAACGCCATTACCTTCTTGGCAGTTATACCCTTAGCGGTATTTATTGCACACAAAGCAGAAGCCTCCGATTATACAAAAGTGATGATTCCGCTGGTTGTAGCAACAGTTGTTTACCTAATGATTCGTTATTCAGTAATAGGATATTTCCTGAGTAATGGTGAAAAAATAACGGATTTGATGAACAATCCATTTGTTGAAATGAATGTTGGTCAGAAGCTAGCAACGATTTTTTACACCTTGATTGTTTATTTAAAACTACAGCTTTTTCCTCATCCTTTGACCCACGATTATTATCCTTATGCAATCCCTAAGGTTGGCTGGACGAATATCTGGAGCATTTTATCACTTTTAATCCATGTTGGCTTAGGTGTTTTTGCACTTAAGAACATCAAATCAAAATCAATACCTGCATTTGCAATATTGTTTTATCTGTTTACCATATCCATTGTAAGCAATATTGTATTTCCAGTAGGTACGTTTATGAATGAACGATTTGTTTATATCTCTTCCATTGGCTTTTGTGTTGCAGCTGCTTGGGCGCTTTTAACGTACGTGATGCCAAAGTCTAAACCATTGGCCATTGCCTTGTTATCAATAGCAGCCTTGGCTTTAAGTGCCAAAACAATTGCAAGGGTGCCAGCATGGAAGGATAAGTTGTCTTTGAACACAGCGGCAATTAAGACATCTCACAACAGCGCTCGAGCCAATTGTTTTATGGCAACGGCTTTGTTTGAACAATTTCAAAAAGAAAAGGACCCAGTCAAGCAAAAAGCATTGTTAACGGATATAAATAAATACATCAAGAAATCTCTTGAAATATATCCAGATTATTTTAGTGCCATGCAGATGTATTCTGGAGTGTTAGGGTCTAACTATGCCTTGGATCGAAATTTGGATAATTTGCTTGCAGGCTTCAAACAAATCTTATCAAGAAGAACCACAATCACTTACATTGACCAATATCTGGAATATTTGGACAAAACACCCGGTGTGGATCAAACAAAAATGCGTGATTTCTACTATGACTTGGCTTGGAATGTTTTCTATAAAGAGAAGCAGTATTACAACAATGCAGCAAAATTTATGCAGAAGGCGATCATGTCTGTTGATGATACTGATCCAAAATCCAATTATGCAATGTTTAAAATCATGACAGATGCAGGACAAGGAGCTGAGGCAGAGAAATTCAGAGCAGTGGCATTAACTATAGATCCAAATATTGCAAGCTCCTTCAAGTGATTTCAGAACCATAATGCAATTAATCTGTATACCTTGGAGTGGAGTAATTAATATAAGGCGGACAGCAGATTGGTTTTTATTGTTTCACGATTTCGCCTACAAGTAAGCGAGCTGTTTGTCCATTGCGACTATCGATCAAAAAGCCCCAAGGGTTGTGTTGCGTGAAATAAGAGCTGCTTGAGCCAACCTGACCATTGTGTTCGACAGTAAAGGATAAAAAATTCAGTAAATCACCGTCATATTTCATGTCCGTATATACGATTTTCACATTCACGGCTGCCAAATCAACTTTCAATTTGTCTAGCTCTGCCTTTGACATCGGGCGTTCAAAATGTACCTCAACAAAATCAGACGCTATCTGAATGTAAGGTTTTTTGTGCATGTTTTTACAATCGCTAAACATGAGTATAGTCAAAAGAAACAAGATGCTAAGAGATTTCATGTCATTAATTTTAATCCAATATAGGAATAATGTTTTAATAAGTGGCAATCAACAGACTAGAACAAGCCAAAGTGTCCTGATCAGCTGTATGTATTGCTTCGAGAAGTAAGCCTAGGCATATTTAAAACCGATCAACTCATCGATACTTTTACTGACCTGTGTCCCTGCGCGCATGTTTTTTAAAGCATATTTATTGGCGGCAATTTCCTCAGGTCCAATTACAATTACGTACGGGACTTTTTTGTCATTGGCGTACTTAATTTGTTTTTGGAATTTTACCGGTGAAGGATAAATATCCGAATTAATTCCCACGTTTCGGAGTAATGCCAAGATTTTTGTACCTGTCACAAATGATTCCGTATCCATTGTCAGAATCATCACTTGCAATGTGGTTTCCAGATCTTTTGGCCATAAGCCTAATTCTTCCATTACATCATATATGCGTTCAGCACCAAAACTGATACCAACACCCGACACATTTGGCAAGCCAAAAACGCCTGTGAGATTATCATATCTACCGCCTCCGCCAATACTACCCATTTGAACATCTCCGCCAGCAACTACTTCACAGATGAAACCAGTATAGTAACCCAATCCACGAGCCAGTGTTATGTCAAATTTAACCTGCACGGCAGCGTCAGGATCCAACAAACTTGTTTTAAGGCCTTCTTCTACGGCAGCCAATTCTTCAATACCTTTCATGCCAATATCAGATCTCATCACCAGTTTCAATTCGTCAAGGCTGTTGACAGATTTTAAGGTATTACTCAAATAGTCAATGGCATTATCTGGAAAACCAGCCGAGGTCATTTCTTTTATGACACCATCCATACCGATTTTATCTATTTTATCAATCAAAATGGTCATGACTTGAAATCTGTCTGCAACCCCTGCAGCTTCGGCAAGTCCCTGAAGTATCTTTCTGTTGTTGTATTTGATGATGACAGGCAACTTCAATACACTAAAAACACGTGCATAAATTGCTAATAATTCTGCTTCATACCAAAGGCTGTCACTCCCTACAACATCTGCATCACACTGATAAAACTCTTGGTATCTTCCTTTTTGGGGACGATCAGCTCTCCAGACAGGTTGAATCTGATATCGCTTGAAAGGAAAAGAGATATCTGTTTGATTCATTACTACATATCGCGCAAATGGTACAGTGAGATCGTATCTGAGGCCACGTTTGGCGATAGCAGCAGAGACCAATTTTGAGTCTTTTGCTTTAAGGTGTTCATCAGGAACATCTGCCAAAAAATCGCCATTATTTAAAATCCTAAACAACAATCTGTCTCCCTCTTCACCATATTTTCCAGTTAGCGTAGCCATGGATTCCATTGCTGGGGTTTCTAAGGGAGCATAGCCGAAAAGACTAAAGCATTCTCTTATGATGTTGAAAATGAATTCACGCTTCAATAATTCTTTAGGGCCAAAATCTCTGGTTCCCTTCAAAAGTGCAGGTTTCATGATGATGGATTAATGAACGCTAGTAAATTGTTTGAGAAAACGGGTGTCATTTTCAAAGAAATTGCGGATATCGCCGATTCGGTGAAGCAACATTGCCTGACGCTCAATTCCCATCCCAAAGGCATAACCCGAATACTGCGCAGGATCTATGTTGCAATTTTCTAGTACAGCAGGATCAACCATACCACAACCCAAAACTTCCAACCAACCAGTTCCTTTGGTAATACGGTAATCAGTTTCATCCTTTAAACCCCAGTAAACATCCATTTCAGCGCTGGGCTCTGTAAAGGGGAAATATGATGGACGCAGTCGAATCTTGGTATCAGGTCCATACATTTCACGCGCAAAGAACATCAAAGTTTGCTTCATGTCCGCAAAGGACACTTTTTTATCAATATACAATCCTTCAACTTGATGGAATTGACAATGGGAACGGGAAGAGATGGTTTCATTGCGGTACACCCTCCCAGGCGCAATGATCCTAATAGGCGGTTGAGTGGTAGTCATAATGCGAGTCTGCACACTGGAGGTATGCGTACGCAATAGCATTTCAGTGCTGTTTTGCAGATAAAAGGTATCCTGCATATCTCTGGCGGGGTGATCATCAGGAGTATTTAATGCTGAGAAATTATGCCAGTCATCTTCAATTTCACGATCTTCGGCTATTACAAAACCAACACGGGCAAAGATATTGATGATTCTATTCATGGCCAATGAAATCGGGTGCCTTGAACCCAAAGGGTACGGAAATCCTGGCGCAGTAAGGTCAATACCTGAATTTTCAACATTTGGTCCGTCCGACAGGCTCTCCTGAATGGTTGAAAATTTTTCTTCAGCTGAAGTTTTGAGATCGTTCAGAACCTGACCAAATTCCTTCTTTCTTTCATTGGGAACATTCCTCATTTCATTAAATAAGGGCTTGATAATATTCTTAGAGCCGAGGTATTTGATTCGGAATTGTTCCAATTCATCAGCAGTTTGGATGCTGTATTGAGCAATCTCTTCTTTTAGTATAGCAATATTTGCAAAAATATCCATAAGTACAATTGAGAATGTAAAGATATGCCTAATACAACACACAAGCACAATTTGACGTTTGAGCGGTACATTTGTGGTTGACAATGATAAGATTAAACAGTACGAAACCATGGCTATCTGTAAAGCTTTTGTGCATAATTCATTTTGTATTGGCAGTGTTTTTTGCCGGTATGTTGCTCTTTACCAAGTATGGAACAAGTGTTGTTTTATTGACTTACGTTGCCTTGATACTGGTTATTTTCAGAGACAAAATAGCTGAGTTTGGATGGAGGTCGTGGCTGGATCAGCTAAGTCGAATCAATCCTGCCTTATTGAGTTTGGTAGTGATTTTTTTTATTACCCTAATCGGGTTTTGGAATTCCGAAAATGCAAGCCATTGGCTTTCGAGATTTAGAATTAGACTTCCTCTGCTGGCCATGCCGGTTATATTTTATTATTTACCCTCAGAAGTTAAGTTTTGGAAACCGTATATATTAAAGTGTATCCTTGCGATATGTGTAGGCTACACATTTGGGGTTTTAATAAATAGTTGGTGGGATCATGCATTTTTTATTCAGAGAGTTGTGGCAGGAAGTTCCATTCAAACTCCGATGCAAGACCATGTTCGATTCGCCCAATTTATAGGTATGATGTCGATTGTAGGTTTGTGGGAGGGCATTCGATTAAAGGATAGCTTCATAACAGTTGGGTCTGTCTTGTTGGCTGTAGCCCTGCATTTTATCGCAGTTCGTTCCGGCTTATTGATTCTTTACATAGGATTGGTAAGCATATATCTGTTGAAATGGCGTGAAATTTCATGGCACATCAAAGGATTGGTGTTCATTTCACTGATCTTGTTTCCAATTATAGCCGTTCAAAATATTGAAAGCTTGAAGAGTAAATGGTACTACACCAAATGGGATATGAGTCAATTGAAGGCAGGTAATGTTTCGGATTATTCTGATGGTGGACGCTTCGTTTCCTATTTGGTCGGTTGGGATATTTTTAAGAAAAACCCGCTGTTCGGTGTCGGCCCAGGAGATATGGACGATGTAGTAAAAGAAAGTTATAGAACACAATTCCCGGAGATCAAGGAAGCCAAGCAACCACACAATCAATTTTTGCATACAGCCGCATCCAGCGGAATAATAGGCTTGTTGATATTCTCCTTTGTTCTTTTTTGGAGCATTAATTATGCTTTTCAAAATCATAATTATGGCCTGTTCCTGATAATCATCTGTAGTATTTGTGCATTTATGGTAGAAGCATCTCTCGAAACAGCGAGAGCTACTGCCATGATTGCTTACTTTTGGTCTTTTTGGGCCAAAGATTAGGGAGAATAATTATTAACTCATTGCTAACAAACATTTTAGACGCAAAAAACGTCCTATTAATAATTCAAAGTTTTTAAATGAAAGTATTACTCATATTCGTTGGTCTTTTATCATTGGTTAACGCAAACGCACAAACCGAAAAGAATGACCCTGCTGCCACGGCAATATTGACAAAGGTGAAGACAAAATACAATGCTTTTAAAACCCTTCAGATGGACTTTGTTATGACCACTGAAGTGCCAGAACAAAAGTCAAAAATTGAGGCTGGTACTATGGCCCAAGCAGGAAAAAAATACCGGGTAAGCCTACCTCAAGTTGTAACATTCTCTGACGGAAGTGTCACATGGACCTACATCAAGAAAAACAATGAAATACAGATAAATGATGCAAAAAGTGGAGGAGCTATGGCTTCCATTGCACCCAAACAACTATTAAAAATATACGAGAGCAAAGATTTTATTCATGCTTTGACTGGTCAAGGCAAGCATGACGGAATACTTTGTCATGAAATAGAGTTTAAGCCCGTGAACCGTAGAACAGATTTTTTCAAAATCAGGATTGCGGTTGAAAAAGGAAGCAATAATATCAAATCAGTTAAAGCTTTTTATAAAGACGGAGTACGGATTATACTGGACATGAAAAAACAAATAACCAACACTGCAATTCCTGCAGCACAATTTACATATAAGGCTTCAGAGTTTCCAGGAGTGCCAGTTGAAGACTTGCGTTTAGATTAAATATCTTTTGCCAACGAACAATTATTTGTTAATAGTTGTTAAGTTTTTATGTTCTTTTCCCACAAGTATAGATACTTAATCATATTGTTTCTCGCCCTCTACACCTATATCAGTACATTGGTGTGTGATGTCTATTTTTATTTTGGCTTAGAGAATATCTGGTATTATGATTTCTTGGTGATACTCTTGGTTACTTTAATGGCTTGGGAAACGGGACGTTGGACTTATCCGCTTATGAGGCGTTGGATTCCTCAACCTTGGGACATGAAACGGAAGATAATGCTGTTGTTTGCATGTTTGATGATTACAACTTTTAGCTCAATAGGAATCGTAAGTTTTTTTCATGAAATAGTACTTCACAGTAACAAGGACATGCACAATCCCTTGAAGCTTATATTAACCTATAATTATTTGGTTGTCTTATTGTTTCATTTGCTGAACGCTGTTTTTTATTATATGAATCAGTTTAAAATTCAGGAGTTCGCTACACAGGAACTTAAAAGGGCGGGAGTTCAAGCACAATTGCAAAGCATACAATCCCAACTCAATCCCCACTTTTTATTCAACAATCTCAATGTATTGTCAAGTTTGGTGCTCAAACAACAACCCGCCTTGGCCAATAAGTTTATTGAAGCATTTTCAAGAGTCTATCGAACGCTTCTTGAGAATCATGACAAACAATTGATCACATTGAGCAAGGAGATAGAATTTTTAGACTCCTATATGTACCTTTTGAAACAACGGTTTCCAGATTCGATTCACTTTGATTGGGAAATTTCACAGAGCCACAAACAATTTCACATTATTCCTGCGGCACTTCAATTATTGGTAGAGAATTCAATAAAACACAATACGACCTCTCCGGCAAAACCTCTTTTTATTACGATTAGAAGTACACAGGACAATTGTCTTGAAGTCGTAAACAATAAACAACTCCGCAGATCAACCCAAGAAAAGGCAACTGGTATAGGATTGGCTAACATTGCACAGCGATATAAATTGATATTGAATAAAGAAATACTGGTAACAGAAAACGAGAATGAATTTATTGTAAAGCTGCCATTGGCAAAAATCAAAGATTATGTCCATGAAAGTCGTGATAATTGAAGATGAAAAACTAGCCGCAGAGCGCCTTATGTTCTTACTGAATCAGTACGATCCCAACATTCAAATTGTTGAACACTTATATTCTGTTTCAGATTCCGTTCATTACTTGTTGACCATGCCACATCCTGATGTGATATTTATGGATATTCAATTATCTGATGGAATATGTTTTGATATTTTTCATGAAATAAGCTATCAAAAGCCAATAATTTTTACCACAGCTTATGATCAGTATGCTTTGCAGGCATTCAAACAAATGAGTATCGATTATCTGATAAAGCCCATTGGTATAGACTCACTATTTTCGGCAATGGAGAAACTAAAGAAAATGCTCCCGGCCAAAGAGGAGAACAGTTTGACCTTATTCGACCTTGTTAAAACGATGAAGGGGCCAAGCTACAAAAAACGATTCATGTCCAAAATTGGTCGTAAAATTTATTTTGTAGAGGATAAAGACATCAGCCATTTTCAAGCAGATAACAAAATCGTTTATTTGGTAGATAAGGAAGGGAAGAAATTACCTATAGAATTTACAATGGAAAAACTAGAAACATCATTGGATCCAAAGCAGTATTTCCGTTTGAATAGAAGTTTTTTGGTGCGCTACAATAGCATAAAACAAGCAATGCCGTATTTAAACAGCAGGTTGAAAATATCACTTTCATTTGGAGCTGGCAAGACAGAGGATGTAATCATAGCTCGTGAAAGGGTTTCTAAATTCCGTATTTGGGCGGATCAAAACTAAAATTCTGATATAAAGCAATATCAAAGACAGCACCCAAAGGAGAAAACGGCAAAACACAAAATCTAGCTTATCAAGGCCTTCAAATTGATTCCGAAAATAAGGTCCAAAAACCAAGGAGTTAAGCTAGGCTTTTAGTAGTCTTTTAACTTTAGTTCAGAAGCGCATTTTTGGTGGCTTCCAATATTTGAATCACCTTTTCATGATTTTCAGCTTGGGCATAAACCCTCAGCAAGGGTTCAGTACCTGATGGCCTGATCATGACCCATGAATTGTCATCAATGTAGAACTTGTAGCCGTCGAGATCTTCCATTCTCAGCAAGGGGTATTGCCCCAATTGTTTGTACAAACCGTTCTTACAATTTGAGATAATCCTTTCTTTTAAGTCATTGTCAAGGTGCAAATCATATCTATCAAAGGCAAAGGAACCAACAATAGCATAAAGCTCTTGGATGAGTGCTTTGAGCGACTTTCCAGTTTTGGCCATAAATTCCATAATCAGCAAGCCTATCCATACACCATCCCGTTCAGGAATATGACCTTTGACAGCCAATCCTCCACTTTCTTCTCCTCCCACAAGTACATCAGAATGGGACATTATTTCAGCTATGTATTTGAATCCAATCTTAGTAACTTCGAAATCCAGCCCAAAATGTTCAGCAAGTTTTTTCATTTTATCTGTGACAGAAAAGGTAATAACAACCTTGCCAGTCATTCCTTTAAAGGCATGTAGATACCAAAGCAACAATAATAAAAGGTGATGGCTGTCAACAAAATTGCCATCTTCATCATACATACCAATTCTATCTGCATCACCATCATTGGCCAGTCCAAATGTGAGCGAGGCATCAGACTTTATGACATTACTCAATTCAAGCAAGTTCCTGTGAATGGGTTCAGGAGCTTGTCCGTGAAATCCTGGATTGTCGTCACAATGGAGCAAATAAGCGTCCGGAAAAAGAGATCGAACAGCATTTTGTCCAGCTCCATACATTGCGTCGTAAGCGAGATGGGTAGAAAGTTTCTTCATTGCGTCCAAGTCGAATGAAGCAGTGGCGTGATCCAAGTACATTTTTTCTAGATCAATATTTTCGATAAGACCTATTGACATGAAATGTTCAAAAGACTCATCAGGAAGCCTATGCGCTTGAGGGATCAAAGCCTCCACTTCGTTGATTTGATTTTGAACCATTGGCCCTCCCAAGTAAGACTTCAACTTAAATCCATTGTATTCAGGTGGATTGTGACTGGCAGTAATAACGATTCCTAATCCTGCATTGCATTTTACGACACCCAAAGAAACCATTGGTGTTGATACAAACTTTTCGGCAATGAATACTTTTATACCATTGGACGCAACGATTCTGGCAGTAGTTTCTGCAAATAGCTTTCCACCAAACCTGGTATCATGGCCTATTACAATGCTCTGAGGCAGTCCATTTTGGGCCTTCAGCCACAAGACAGAGGCTTGTGCAACACGAGCAAGATTTTCAAGGGTATATTCTTGAGCAATGATGGCGCGCCATCCATCGGTTCCAAATTTAATAGTAGTTGACATTCTCGTTATTTGATAATCCACAAAGTTTGGGCTTTTATGTACAACCACCAACTATTGTATATGAATTCGAAGCAAAGAAATTTTTGGTCGGTTAAGCGAACAGTGATTCGGCCAGCTCAGTAATGCGGCTGATAGGATGGATAACAATGGAATACCGGTCAAGCTTTATGCCCTTTAAGTTGTTTTTACTCAAAAAGATATGTTGAAACCCCAATCGATCGGCTTCCTGTATTCTTTGTTCGATTCTGCTGACAGTTCGGACTTCCCCATTGAGTCCTACTTCCCCAGCAAAACAAACATCATGCGACACAGGAACGTCATGAAGTGATGATATCAAAGCGCTTACAATGCTCAAATCGACCGCCGGATCCGTAACTTTAATTCCCCCTGCCATATTCAAAAACACATCTTTCTGCCCGAAGAATATCCCACAACGCTTTTCTAAAACGGCAAGCAGCATATGCAATCGTTTGGTATCAAAGCCTGTGCTACTTCGTTGTGGAGTGCCAAAAATTGCGGAACTTACCAATGCTTGTGTTTCAATTAGGATGGGTCGCATACCTTCCAAAGTAGCACTCACACAACTCCCGCTCAATAAATCTTCACGATGAGAAAGCAATAATTCAGATGGATTGGAAACCTCTCGTAATCCACCACCTTGCATTTCATAAATACCCAACTCGTCAGTTGAACCAAATCGGTTTTTAAGGGTGCGTAATATCCTGTATGCATGTTGACGATCTCCTTCAAACTGCAATACAGTATCCACAATATGTTCCAGTAGCTTAGGTCCTGCGATGGAACCATCCTTGGTAATATGGCCAATGATTACAACGGGTGTGTTTGTCTCCTTTGCAAAGCGTTGAAGTTCAGCTGTACATTCTCTTACCTGTGAAATGCTACCAGGCATAGCATCCAAATGAGGAGAAGCAATGGTTTGAATAGAATCTATAATGAGCAATTGAGGTTGTATGTTTTGGACATGTTGGAACAAGCGTTGTGTGTTTGTCTCTGTAAGCAAATAGCAATCGGAGTTAATTGGTCCCAAACGATCCGCACGATGTCGTATTTGCTCTTCGTTTTCTTCACCGGATACATAAACGATCTTGCCTCTCAACTTCATAGCCACTTGTAACAAAAGTGTTGATTTTCCGATGCCAGGCTGACCACCTATCAAAATGAGCGATCCTGGAACAATACCTCCACCCAAAACTCGGTCGAACTCCATGTCGCCTGATGGTAATCGTACCATTTTTCCTGTTTGTACATCCCCCAAAAGCACAGGCACTATTGCGTTGGATGGAGAATCTGTCTTCCAGTTTTGCCTGCTTTCTATTGAGGTGGAGGGCATGCTAATTTCTTCCTGATACGTATTCCATTCTCCACATGACGGGCAATTTCCAATCCATTTAGGGGATGTCACACCACATGAAGAACAAGAGAAAAGTGTTTTTACTTTAGCCATAGAACAAAAATAAGCATTATCTGGGCTTGTAGCAGAAGCGATTGTAGAAAAAAAAATGTTCCAACAATACAATTTTAATGGTTTTTGTATGTTTGTGTTATTAATATTATGGTGCAGTGTTACTTTTCCATAAAGTGCACGTCAAAACGATTGAAAGCCAGTTATGGTTTTTAATATACATTGTGAATTTAATTCACTTTGTTTTTTGGGGTTATTCAGGGTGCCATTTCTTTATGAAGTGAGCACCCTGATTTGTTTGAATAAGCTACAATAAACTCAGCATTTACTTACCTTTGCTTGTGATGAAAGATTTATTGCCATATATTGAGAGCCTCATATTTAGTTCAGAGCACAGCATTACAGTTGATGAACTCAAAGAGGTACTTGAACAGACTCTTGGCATTAATATCGCCATGAAATCGATCAAACAAACACTTGAGGTCCTACAAGAGAGATACCAAGCCCCAGAATTTGGAATTGAGTTGATAGAGGTGTCAGGAGGATACCATTTTATGACAAAAGCAGCATATCATCATGGTATTTCAACCTTGTTGAAGCAAGCATCTAAGAAAAAACTTTCTACAGCGGCGATGGAAACACTTTCAATAATTGCCTACAAGCAGCCGGTAAGTAAAATGGATATGGAGCGCGTAAGAGGCGTCAATTGTGACTACAGTGTTCAAAAGCTTTTGGATAAAGAACTCATAGCTATTATAGGAAGAAGTGAAGGACCAGGACGACCTGTATTGTACGGTGTCAGTGAAAAGTTTATGGATTATTTTGGCTTAAAAGGCATGAACGAACTTCCAACTTTAAAAGAGTTCATACAAACAGATAATGAAATTGGTTTTTATACCGACGAAGTACAAACTGAAACAATTGACACAAATACTTCAGCATCATAAACCAAAACCGAATATTCAACGTTCAAAATACTATGGAATCAATCAATACGCCATTAATTAATAAAGTTGCCCAAAGTGGCTTAATTACTATTAACCTAGAAGATTATTTTCCAAGTCAGGAAATGGCACATTTCGATTTGAAAGACCAGCTTTTTATGGGTATGATCTTGAAGGAAAAAGATTTCAGAGAAGCCCTGTCGACTTGGGATTGGGAACAATATCAAGATAAAAACCTTTTGGTGTATTGTTCAGCTGATGCCATTATTCCTACTTGGGCATATATGCTTGTTGCTATTAAAGCATCCAAATATGCGCTACGAGTATTTCAAGGGACAGAACAAGAGTATATTAAAGAATACATGTACCAAAGAATCGATGAAATCCAACTCAGCGATTATCGAGACGCACGAGTAGTTATCAAAGGTTGTGGAGATCTCCCGGTTCCTGAATCCGCGTACATCGATATTACGACTAAATTACAGCCGGTAGTTCAAAGTCTGATGTATGGTGAACCGTGTTCGACTGTTCCAATATTCAAAAGGCCTAGAGTACAAGAATCCAAAATAGAATCATGAAAGAATCAAAAATATATTTGCTTTCAGGGCTGATGTTTGTTCTGGTGTCAGCCGGAATATGGCTTAAAACTGAGACAAAAGGAACCCTAGACAAAGGACAATACAGCTATGCTGATGTCAAAACACTGGATTTGAGCAAAAGCTATACTTTCGCTGAGGAGAAAGTCCCTATGGACAATTGGGATGCATTGGAGCGTTTAGAGAGAGAGCTATTGGTAAATGCATATTGGCACTCAAACACCTTGCTTATGATCAAAAAATCCAAGCGATATTTTCCCTTTATAGAGCAAATATTAAAAGAACAAGGACTCCCTGATGACTTGAAATATATAGTGGCTGCAGAAAGTTCCTTCGCATTCGCCACCTCTCCTTCAGGAGCTAAAGGTTTATGGCAAATGATGAATGCTACTGCAAAGGATTACAGTCTGGAAGTAAACGAAGATGTTGATGAACGCAATCATTTAGAAAAATCCACTTTTGCTGCTTGTAAAATGCTGGGTAGATTAAAAGAAAAGTTTGGCACTTGGTCATTGGCAGCAGCAGCGTACAATATGGGCCCGGCCGGCTTACAAAAGGAAATGAACAATCAAAGAGCTGTTGATTATTATGAACTCAACTTAAATACAGAAACACTGAGATATGTATTGAGATTGATTGCTATAAAGGAAGTCATGCAGCATCCAGATCAATATGGCTTTGCTACCGATGATGGACCATTGTACAAACCATTGAACAAGTACACTGAAGTAAGCGTAGACAGTTCCGTTTCCAATTGGGGTGATTTTGCCAAATCATTTGGAGTGAATTACCGAATGTTAAAAATATACAACCCCTGGTTAATTTCTAATGGATTGCAAAATTCTGGCAAGAAGAAATATTTGATAAAACTTCCAAAAGAATAGTTTTTTTACTTCAAGTTGGGCTTTTCCTTGACTTATGCTGTCTTCTCACTTTTGGCATTGCCCAAATACAATATAGATTCCTTATTACTATTCGGCTTCAATCTTAGACAATATGCGATCAATGGACTCATTCAAGGATCGGAAGAAGTATTTGATGTCTTTTTCGGATCCATTGGTGAGTGGTGTTGCCTTGTACAAGAGGACATCGAGCCATTCGTAGGTATATTGAACAAAAGCTGGATCAACAATCTTAAAATAATTTGGATTGTTGAAAGTTACATAAACCACAGGTTGATATGGATTCTTAACGGTGATTGCATTGTTGGTGTGAATAATCTCATTGTGATACAGATTCATGGTGGCATTACTTGAATGGTCAGTAGCCATGTCATGAATGTCAGCAATCATCTGTTTGAATTCGGACAATATAAGCATTACACTTGCTTTGTCACCGAGTTGGCCTGACAGAAAATAGTATTTGAGTTGATTGAGGGTATTGGTCAATACGTTGAGATTCCATATTTCGTACCTTTTGGTATTGAGATAATATTGGTTGATGAGTGGAATCATCTTCAAAGCCTCATTAGAGAAAGAGCGTTGAAAATTAGCAAGTGATTTCAAGTCATCAGGAGTGTCACGTCTGTTGCCCAACAAAAGGCTATACAGCTTGAAATAGCTCAGATTGGGATATTTGAGGTAATAAAAGAAAGGCAATTCTTGACTTGCATACCATATCTCGACGTTGGGTACAGCTCTAAGCATACTTAAGTCGGCATATATTGGATTCAGAAAATTGAGCAGGGTAAGATTATGATTGCCAAGGGCTGCAAACTCAAATGTGTATTGGTTTTTGATGAATCCAAAATGTTCATCCAATGAAATATGAAAGAAAGCGGCGAGTTTGTGAAGTTCAACCATAGTGAGTTCAGTAGTTCCAGCTATTTTTCTACCTGCAGTTTTAAGGCTGGTAGGCAAGATTTCAGAAATTTGCTTTGCAAGCAGAATTTTAGACCCTACAAGTGCCGAAAGCTTGTTGAAAAAATCCAATTGTAAATCTGACATATTTGCGAAATTTTATGCAAAATGGACAAACTTGTCTATTTCATGACAAAAAAGTAGAAAAATGTTTAAAAAAGGCCAAATCTGGACAAATATTGTCTATCAGAAAACCCCAAAAGGACAAACTTGTCCATTTTTTTAATTTTATAAGTTTGAACTTTGTGAAATCAATATCCGGCCGGGCTTGATGTAATTTAATTAAATAACTTAAAAAATTTAAGATCATGAAAACACAAAGCACGTTGATGCGGTGGATTAGATCCAGCATCCAGCATCCAGCATCCAGCATCCAGCATCCAGCATCCAGCATCCAGCATCCAGCATCCAGCATCCAGCATCCAGCATCCAGCATCTTTAGATATTTTAGTGGA
>Ga0105044_10002359_pt1 | contig 25727 bp, 25 predicted proteins | sample MAT01_FD_78092 | JGI IMG/M metagenome (GOLD analysis project Ga0105044, IMG submission 78092) | Freshwater microbial communities from Lake Fryxell liftoff mats and glacier meltwater in Antarctica - MAT-01 | ecosystem: Environmental > Aquatic > Freshwater > Ice > Liftoff microbial mat | place... | reverse complement strand
TCTACGCACAACCAGTAGTGCACTTGCATTCGCCGATCTCGTACCAGCAACCGACGCCACGCTGACCGCGAATCTCAAAGCCGCCGGCGCGATCATCCTCGCCAAGACACAGCTCACGGAACTGGCCAATTGGATGGGAACGGGAATGCCCGGGAACTACAATGGGCTCAATGGCTACGGCATGAATCCGTGGGAGCCGCGCCGCGACCCGCGTGAAGGCAGTGACGATGGACGCCCAGTTCTTGGCACCGGTGGCTCGTCGTCCGGGGTTGGCACCAACATTTCCTTCCGGGTTGGCAGTGTCGGAACCGAAACATCAGGCTCCGTCCTGTCACCATCGCAGCAGAACTTTCTCGTGGGTATCAAGCCCACCGTTGGTCGGGTTTCTCGACAGCGCCGCACTGAAAGGAGCGCGCATCGGCATTCCGCGTGCGTTCTTCTACGATCGGGTGAGCGCAGGCGGCAACAGCAATCCGCGCGGTGGTGCTGAACGATGCACAGCGGGCAGCGATGACAGAAGTAATTGCGGTGCTGAAAGCGCGCGTGGCCGAAGTTATCGATCCGGCCGATATCCCTTCGGTGTTTGCGGCCAAAGCTGCCGACAACTTCCTCGATTGGAACGTCTGCTCCGGACTCGACCAAGGGAAAGGGCGCGACGCCGACTGTTCGATCGCCTTCAAGTACGGCATGAAGCGGGACTTCAATGCTTGGCTGAAGGCGCTCGGCGACAACGCACCGGTCAAGACGTTGACCGAGCTGCGCATGTGGAACGTCGCGCATCAGCGCGGTGGCTCGATCAAGTATGGGCAAGCCAATCTCCACGCTGCCGACGAAATGGATGTGCGCGCCGATCGCGAGCGTTACGATGCCGATTGCCGCAAGGACATTCTGCTCTCGGCAACGCAAGACTCGACGTCGACCTCAAGACCAACAAGCTCGACGCCCTGCTCTTTCCCGGCGTGAGCAGCGCCGACATCGCGGCGCGTACCGGCTATCCGTCGGTAACGGTGCCATATGCACTCATTCCAGTGCCAGCGGGCACCGGCGCGCAGGCATTTCCCGCCGGCTTCGCACCAAAGCCCGCGCCGTTCAACGTGACGTTCACGGGGCCTGCGTGCAGGGAGCCCACACTCATCAAGCTCGCGTACGCCTTTGAGCAAGCGACAAAGAAGCGCAGTCCGCCGCCATTATTTCCGTAAGCTTTCCCTCCCGCGTAACTCTTTACTCTCCGAGGTTCGCCGCATTATGGCTACCGCTCCTTCGCCGACTACGATTCGCATAGCTGCGCTCTCGTGTGTCGCGTGCATCGCACTCTCGGCGCCCGCCGCTGCGCAGCGTCGCACCAGTGGAATCGACACCACGAACTTCGATCGCTCCGTTCGCCCGCAGGACGACTTCTTCCGGTACGTGAACGGCGGCTGGCTTAAGAAGACCCAAATCGCGAGTGACGCGACCGGCGCCAGTGCGTTTCAGGAACTATCCGAGCGCAGTCGCAACGGCATGCATGAACTGTTCGAAGCCGCTGCAAAGACACCGGCCGCGCGAAAGGGCGATCAACGCACTGCGGTGAACGTCCCGTCAAACGCACCAAACCAGGCCGAACGTCAAAAGGTTGGCGATTTGTACGCGAGCTATATGGATTCTGCGCGTGTCGAGCGACTTGGTATCACGCCACTCGCTAGTGAACTCAAGACGATCGCGGCCCTCACGTCGTCCGCGCAGCTGCCAACGACGTTGGCGCACTTCGCACGCATTGGCATTCAAGGGCCGATCGGTGTTGGCGTTGGCCAGGACCCCAAAGCATCGTCGGTGAATATCGTGTCGATGAATCAAGCTGGACTTGGGCTTCCCGACCGCGACTACTATTTGCGTAACGACGCAAAAACCGCAGCCGCCCGCACCGCATATGTCGCGTATCTCACCAAGCTCTTCATGCTCGCCGGCCAGCCCGACGGCGCCGGCGCTGCGCAGCGGATTCTCGCCCTCGAGACGGCGATCGCCACAAAGCAGTGGGACCGTGTGAAGAGTCGCGACCGCAATGCGTCGTACAACAAGATGAGCGTCGCTGACCTGAACAAGTTGATGCCGTCGTACGATTGGAAGTCGTACCTCGAGGTGGCGAAGCTATCGAAAGCGAGTGACGTGATCGTCCGCCAGCCGGACTATGTGGCGGCGATGGATACTCTGATGAAGGCAACGCCTGCGGGAACGTGGAGAGAGTATCTGACGGCCAAGTTGCTTGATGCAAACGCTGACGACTTGCCCGCCGCGTTTGTGCAGTCGAAGTTCGAGTTTCGCGGCCGGACACTGGCTGGACTCCAGGAAATGGCGCCCAGGTGGAAGCGGGCGGTCAGCACAACAGAACGGATCCTCGGCGACGCAACCGGGAAGATGTACGTCGAGAAGTTCTTCAAGCCCGAAGCCAAAGCGCGCATGGATGCCTTGGTGAAGAACCTCATCAATGCGTACGCCGTTGGAATTGACAGTCTCGAGTGGATGAGCCCCGCGACCAAAGCTGCGGCAAAGGACAAGCTTGCGAACTTCACAGTAAAGATCGGCTATCCCGACCAGCCGCGTGACTACTCGCAGCTGATGATCCGTCGCGATGATGTCGTGGGCAATTCGATGCGTTCTCGAATCGCGCAGTACGACGAGGCAGTCGGGCGTCTCGGTCAGCCGGTGGATCGCACGCGCTGGGGCATGACGGCGCAGACCGTGAACGCGTACTACAACGCGTCCAACAACGAGATCGTTTTCCCTGCGGCCATTCTGCAGCCGCCCTTCTTTGACGTGAACGCCGACGATGCGGCGAACTACGGCGGAATCGGTGCAGTGATAGGGCACGAGATCGGACACGGTTTCGACGATCAGGGGCGCAAGTCGGATGGGAGTGGTAATCTGCGCGACTGGTGGACGGCCGACGACGCGTCGTCGTTTGATTCGCGGACCACAAAGCTTGGCGCGCAGTATGAGGCCATCAACCCCATCGATGACCTGCACATCAACGGCAAGCTCACCATGGGCGAGAACATCGGAGACCTGAGCGGACTCGCGCAGGCCTATCGCGCGTACAAGATCTCGCTTGGCGGGAAGGAAGCGCCGGTGATTGACGGACTCACAGGCGACCAGCGTTTTTTCATGGGGTTCGCGCAGATCTGGCGCTCCAAGTCGCGTGACGAATCGCTGCGCAATCAATTACTCACCGATCCGCACTCGCCGGGGCCCTATCGCGGATTCGTTCCGCTGGCGAACAACGATGCGTTTCTCATGACATTCGGCGTGCAGGCCGGAGATCGGATGTATCGCGCGCCGGCAGACCGCGTGAAGATCTGGTAGCTGTTGAATCTGCCCCGCGCACAGTCTTGCGCGCGGGGCCGTTGTCCACTTGACGCATCAACATTCGTTGTTGTATTGTCCGATTGTGTCCACAACGACTGCTTCCGACTTCACCACCGCCGCACGCCTCTTCCACGCACTCTCCGACGAAACGCGACTCGCGATTCTCGAGATGCTGCAGGATGGCGAGCGGTGTGTCTGCGACCTGCAGAGTGAACTCGATGCGGCACAGTCCCGTCTGTCTTTCCATCTCAAGGTGCTCCGCGAAGCTGGGCTCGTGACCGATCGCAAAGAAGGACGCTGGTCGTATTACACCATCGCGGCCGAATCACTCGCCAAGGTGCACGATCTGGTGGTTGAGATGCGCCCCTCGACCGTGAGCGGGCGGCGGCGTCTCCCCATCAACGCCCGCTGCTGCGGCTGAGCTGATTCACACGCATTCGTTGCTCCCGATCTCACTCGCATTCGATACATCAACATTTCTTGCTGGGAGTCTATCATGACGGCAACAACGACCGATACGGCACTCACCGAGTTGGTGCGTGAGAAGTACGGCAGTGCGGCGCGACGCGTCCTGGAAACCAGCGATGCGGCAACGTGTGGCCCAGCGAGTTCGTGCTGCGGTGGCGCGGCATTCAATGGCAGCGTCGATCCGATCACGTCGAATCTCTACGTGAATGGCGAGACCAACGAACTGCCCAACGCCGCCGTGCTCGCATCGCTCGGCTGCGGCAACCCAACGGCGCTTGCCGATCTGAAGCTTGGACAGACTGTGCTGGATCTCGGGTCGGGTGGTGGCATCGACGTGATTCTCTCTGCGCGGCGTGTCGGACCAACGGGTAAGGCATACGGTCTCGACATGACCGATGACATGCTCGCACTCGCTCGCCGGAACGCAGTGGAAGCAAAGGTCGAGAATGTCGAGTTTCTGAAGGGGCAGATCGAGTCGATTCCGCTCCCTGACAACTCGGTCGACGTGATCATCTCGAATTGCGTGATCAATCTGTCGGGCGACAAGCGACGCGTACTTGCTGAAGCGTTTCGTGTGTTGAAGCCAGGTGGACGTTTTGCCGTGAGCGATGTCGTTGTGCGCGGCACGATGCCCGACGACGTGCGCCGCAACATGGAGTTGTGGGTTGGGTGTGTGGCCGGCGCGCTCGAGGAGACTGAGTTTCAGGCGTTGCTCAGCGCCGCTGGCTTCACCGACATCAACATCGAGCCGACGCGCGTTTACAAGACGGAAGATGCGCTGCAGTTTCTGACGGAATCAGGGCTCGATACGTCGAACGTTGCGGCGATGGACGGCAAGATCATGGCAGCGTTTGTGCGCGCGAACAAGAGTCCCTAGACGGCCGCTACCGTGACTCGTTCCGAGACATTGTCTGCGTTTCGCGCCGCGACATTCGACGACACGGCGACGATCCAACAACTCCTGACCATGACTGCTGGGCAATACTTCCCGCGATTCGGATTTGCGCTGGTGGGACTCGTGTACGTCTCGCTCTGGGCCCGCCGGAGGTTTTTCCCGGACGCGGCCCTAACACGCCCTCAGGTACCCAATGCGCATCGCGCTGATCTCCGACATTCACGCCAATCTGCACGCGCTCGATGCGGTGCTTGGCGACATCGATGCGCGTGGTGACATCGACGCGATCTATCATCTCGGCGATCTGGTTGGCTATTCGAGCAATCCGAACGAAGTCGTAGCGCGACTGCGCGAGCGTGGCATTGCGGGAATCGCCGGCAACTACGATTCTACCGTCGCGACCGACTACAAACACTGCGGTTGCAAGTCGGAGAGTGCCCGACAGGAAGAGCTGGCGCACCGGAGCTACGAGTACGCGCGCTCCGCAATCACGCCAGCCACAAAGCAGTTCCTTGCCGGTCTGCCCTTCTCACTCGATTTGCGTCCACTGGGTGGCCATGTGACTGGGCCGCGGCTGGTACTCGTGCACGGCACGCCAACGCTGAGTACGGTCTATTGGACTGAAGACCGCTCAGACGAGTTCTGTCTCAAGATGGCGGCGGTTGTTGCGCTCAAAGCGGGCGATGTCATCGCGTTCGGCCACACGCACAAACGGTGGCATCGCACAGTCGAAGGTATTCACTTCGTGAACACCGGCAGCGTCGGTCGGCCAAAGGACGGCGACTGGCGCGCTGGCTACGTGCGTGTCAGCGTGGGTACTGGTGAAGCGACGGTGGAGCTAGTGCGTGTCGAGTACGATGTCGAGAGCGCAGCGAGCGGTGTGATCGCTGCCGGACTTCCCGACGAGTTCGCGCACTTTCTACGGACCGGCGGTAAGCCGACGCCAGTGCGAGAACACCAATCGATCAACGAATCGTCTTGACAGTTACCCGCCTGATCCGGTCGAGCGCTGGGTACTCGCGGTCCATGAACGCGTTGCCCCCGCGTTCGAGCAGCCCCTGCTTCCCCTGACGCACACCGCTTCCCGAATCCTCGCCATAACCGGCGTATAGACTGTCGAGTACGGCCATCCCTTCAACGACGGAACCGAGTACGGTGAAGGGTTCGACGTCGTTGCGGAGGTTGTCAGCGAGATTCACGTACAGCTGCGTGTTGCGCGTGTTCTCGCGTCCGGGCCCTTCGTACGAGAACGCGAACGTACCACGCGTGTTGTGCGAGCGCGCCGCGTCGTCGCGAATGTAGCGTCCTTTCCACGCCGCATTCACCGCAGAGTCGCCGTGCAATCCCCACTGGGCGATATAGCCGCTGCGCACCCGGTGAAAGCGCGTGTCGTTGTAGTAGCCAAGTCGCGCGAGATTGTAGAGGCGATCAGCGCCGATGGGTCCCGACGCGCGCACGAGTTCGAGCACGAACACTCCCTTGCTCGTCTCGAAGCGCAGCTGAGAGACCGGTGGCGCGGGGCGTGTCCATTCAGCGTTGGACGGATCGAGGAGCAGTGCGGCGACGGCCGCGCTCGCCGTCGGTGGCCGACTCACAATTGGCGACAGCGATCCTCGGCATGCACTGAGCGTCGTTGCGACCCAGACAACAGTCAGTGTGAGATTGCGCCGTGCGCGTGCAGTGCCTTTGCGAGCACAGTGTTTGATACGACTCATCGTCAGCTCGCGCGTTTACAGCAGCGTCGTCAACACGCCAATGCTGAGCGCCGCGACCGCCGTGTTGAACGCATATGCGACGATGCCGTGCAGCAGTGCCGTGCGACGGATACTCCGCCCGCTGATACACACGTCTGCCGTTTGCGCAGTCATGCCGACAACAAACGCGAAGTATGCGAAGTCGAGATAGTCGGGCGCGTCATCCTTGTCCGGAAACTCAAGAGGATGTTGACCATCCGGCGCGTCGTAGTAGAGGTGCGCCTACCGCAGCGTGCAGACGGTGTGAATCAAAAACCACGCCAACGCAACGGCGGAGAGCGCCAGCACGATGACCTGAATCTTCTCGGCGCCAAGCATCTTCTTGCTTGTCTGCAGCAGCACGACAACAGCGAGAATCGCGAAACCATTCCGCGACGCGACGGCGCGAACCTCGCGCGATAGGCTGGGTGGCAGCAGCCAAGCGGTGAGCGCGCTCGCGGCGAGTGCGTAGACGATGCGTGTTCCGGCCCGCGCGTGCGCGACGCGGAGCAATGCGACGCTGCTTCTACTTTTGGTCACCATTACCGCATGTCGTAGCGCCGCGCGATCGGCTACTTGAAGATGTTGAGCAGCGAGCCGACGAATCCGCTGTGTTCAGCCTTGCCTGCCGCCAGGATTTCAAGCTCTCCCTTGTCGAGCCAAATCCCGTCGCACGTCGGGCACTGGTCGATCGTGACGTGATTGCTCTCTCTTGAAACGAGCGGACTTCCATCACGCGGGCACTTATTGCGCTCGGCGGCGACCTGTGCCGCACGCTCGACGTCCGCACGTGCGCGGAGGTCTTTGCGGAGCTCGGCATCAACCCGGGCAAAATACTCTTCTTCGTTACGGCTGGGCGTCGATTCGATTGCCATGGTACGTTAGGCGAAGTGGGCAGGAAACTTCAGACTCACAACACTACCGGAGTGACCGCGATCGGGGAAGTTGATTGTGCCGGCACCAGAACAACATGTCTCGCGGAGGCGCGGAGTCGCGGAGAACTGCAACCGCTTTCCCTTCGATGGTATTGTCCGCGGCTCCGCTAGAGCTGCCGTTCCCGATCTAGCGGCGAAGCACCCGCCCGGGATGCACGCCCGTCGCCTTGCCATTCTCCCATACACGACGGCCGTTCACCCAAACGCCGACAATCCCAGTCGAAACAAGATGGGGATCTTTGGGCGTCGAGTTATCGATCACAGTCGCCGGATCGAACAAGACAAGATCCGCGAACGCACCCTTCGCGATCGTCCCGCGTCTCTTGATCCCCACATGAGCCGCGGAAAGACTTGTCATCTTCCGGATCGCTTCTTCGAGCGACATGAGCTTCTGCTCGCGCACATATCGACCGAGTACGCGCGGAAAGGTGCCGAAGCCGCGAGGGTGCGCACCATTCATCGAGCCGTCTGAACTGATATTGGCAAACGGCCACGTCGTCAGGTTTGCAACGTCCACCTCGCTCATGCTGGTTGCCACAACACTCTCGCTGCTCGCACTCGAGTCCGGCGTGCCCTTCTTCGACACCTCCCACGCAATCGATTCGCGAATGAGCCCCATGAGTGTCGACGCTGCGTCCTCGTGACGCATCACGGCAATCTCGGCGACGGTCTTGCCACGGTACGTTGGGTCGGCAGCAAAGGTACCAATCAAGAGGCCTTCCGGCTTTGCGATCTCGCGAAGGATTTTCTCCGCTTCTGCACGATTGTCGAAATCGCGTTTTGGAAAGAGGACGGTCAACGTCGATTGCCAATACGGATACGGATAGACATCAGCGGTGATGTCGACACCATCAGTGCGCGCTCTGTCGAGCAAGTCAATGAGGCTGTCGGTTTGGCCCCAGAGCGGAATCATGCCGAGCTTCATGTGACTCACCTGCACCGGCAGCTTCGCTTCGCGACCGATCGTGATGATCTCGTCAATCGCTTCCCAGAACCATCGGTCTTCGCTGCGGATGTGGCTGATGTACCGACCACCCGCCTTCGCCGTCACTTTTGCAAGCGCCAGCACTTCGGCACGATCGGAGTTGATGCCGGGGTCGTACTCGAGTCCAGACGACAGCCCCAGCGCACCGGCATCGAGTTCGCGCTGCAGCAGCACCGCCATCGAGTCCACTTCCTTCGGGGTGGCAACGCGTTTGAAATCCTGGCCCATCACCGCGTCGCGGATAGTACCGTGCCCAGCGTACCACGCGACGTTCGGCGCGACGGGCGCAGCAGTCATCGCATCCATCGCGGCCTTGAGCGGCAGTGGATGCGAACCATCCTGTCCGGCAACGATGGTAGTGATTCCTTGGCTGACAACGGCGACTGCGTCGGGAGACTTTCGTGCGCCCGATGCGTGATGACTGTGCGTGTCGATGAATCCCGGTGCCAGCACAAGTCCTTTTCCATCAACGACAGAATCACCCGTACTCGGCGCGACATCACCGATGGCGTCGATCGTATCGCCGACAATGCGCACCGCGCCGGCGCGCGCAGGTACACCGGTGCCATCGACGATGCTGACGTTCGTGATCACGGTTCCAGACGGCGTTGGGGCGCCGTCGCATGCGCCCACACATACCGCGGCCCAAACGAGCGCCACGGCACTGTGCACTGTACGCTTCACTTCTTGATCGTCCTGTTGGGGTACGCCGGATGCACGGGTTTAGCGGGCGGATTCTTCTTGAGCTCCGCCATCACCAACTCTACTGCCTTCTCGAGCTGCGGATCACGGCCCGCGATGACATCAGCCGGAGACTGCTCCACTTCGACATCAGGTGGCACACCTTCATTCTCGACCACCCAACCACCGTCTTGCGTCCAGATCGCGAGATTTGGCGCAGTGATCGATCCCCCGTCCATCAACGTGGGGAATCCGAGCACGCCAACGAGTCCGCCCCATGTGCGCTTTCCGACAATCGGACCGAGCTTGAACTTGCTCCACATCCACGGGAAGAGATCACCACCGGAACCGGCCATCTCGTCAACGACGAGTGCTTTCGGCCCTTGGATTGATGCTGTTGGCGTACGCAGATCTTCGCCGTAACGCATCGCCCAGTAACTCACGAGCGGACGACGCAGAATGTCGATGTAGTAGTCGGCAACCTGACCGCCACCGTTGAAGCGTTCGTCAACAACAATGCCATCCTTCTGCGCCTGCGGGTAGAAGTAGCGCTTGAAGTAGTCGTAGCCGGGTTGCGCGGTGTTTGGCACATACACGTACGCCACCCGTCCGCCGGAGATCGAATCGACCTTGCGTAGATTTCCCTCCACCCACGCGCGATTTCTGAGCGCGCCCTCGCTGGCAATCGGTACAACCTGCACCGTGCGCGAACCCGTGCCGTCAGCGTTGGGACCGACAGTGATCTCAATCTGCTTGCCCGATGTATTCTCGAAGAAACTGTAGAGACTTGCTGTCGCCGGTACGTTGATGCCGCGCACCGCCAACAGATACTCGCCAGCATTCACATTGACGCCAGGCTCTGTGAGTGGTGCGCGCAGCGCCGGATTCCAATTGAGTCCGCCGTACACTTTCGCAAAACGATAGCGTCCATTGGCAATCGTGTAGTCAGCGCCAAGCAGCCCACCCGGGATGTTCCGCGCGGCCGTCAAGCGATCGCCGCCACCACCACGATGGTGGCCGACGCCGAGTTCACTCATCAACCATTGCGTGATGCGATTGACGTCTTCTTTCGTGGCGGCATCGGGGAGAAACTGCGCGTACTTCTTTCTTGCCGCGTCCCAGTCGACGCCGTGCATGTTGGGCGCGTAGAAGTAGTCCCGATTGATTCGCCACGCTTCGTCGTAGATCTGCGTCCACTCAGCGCGCGGATCGATGCGCACTTCAATGTCGGCGGTGGCGAGACGCGGTGTCGTCGGTGGAGGAGGCGCAGCGCTCGCGGCAACCGACCAGCCGCCTTGCGAGCCGTAGAGAATCTTCTTGCCGTCGCCGGAGAGTTTGTATCCGGCCACGCCGTTGAGGAACACATCGTCTTTGCGCTTCGTGACGTCGTAGCGATGTAGCACCGGGGCATTGTCGGCAGTCCGCACAAAGAAGAGCACACCCGCTTCGCCGGATTCGATATTCGAGATGTCAGCCGCGGCCACGGGGAACGCAACAATGCGCTGTTCGAGTCCGTCAAAGTCGATGCGTGTTGTCGCAGGCGGAGTGCGCGGTGCTGTCGGCGGCATAACGGGTGCTGCCACTGGCACGGTCGCAGGTGCCGCGGCTGGTGGTAAGACCGGGGCCATTGCAGCGGCCGCCTTCTCTTCATCGCTTTCGCGACCGAACGGATTGGGTAAGTCCTTGCGCAATACGACCGCGTATATCGTGCGCGTTACAGGGATGCTGGTGTTCGATTGCGCGAACCAGTCGAGCGTTGGTCCCGCATCGGTGGACGCGAGCAAATAGAGATACTTGCCACTGCGGTCGAACATCGGTTCAGTTGCGGCGCTCAGACCGTCGGTGATGCGCTGCGACTTGTCGTCATCAACGTCGTACACCAGCACCGACGTGGCCAGCGCCTGTGTGCCCACCGAATACGCGAGCCATTTGGAATCCGGTGACCATGCGTAGCTCACCAGCGACGCCGGCGTGTAGATGCGATTGCCACCAACGCGCTTGGCCACTCCGGTCTTGAGATCGAGCACCAAGATGGACTGCGAGTTGTCGACGTATGCGATGTGCGTACCATCCGGCGACCAACGAGGGCGATCGTAGAAGCCCGCGCCACCACCTTTGTACACCTTGTGCTCGCCCTTCCCGTCCTGTGATGCGACGTGCAACTGGTACTCGCCGCCTTCGTCTGAGAACCACGCGATGCGCGCCCCATCGGGTGACCACGCCGGCGAACGATCGTTCGCGCCGGCCGAGTTGGTGAGATTGCGAACATCACCCTTCTCGGCTGGCACCGTGACAATTTCGCCACGAAACTCGAGCACGGCTCGCGCGCCCGTCGGCGAAATATCCGCATTGCGGATGTAGTTGTTGCCGCGCGCCCAGCGTGGACGAACTTCGCGCAAGTCAGCGGCAACGCCAATCGCCAACTTCTTCACCTGCGTCGAGCCAACGTCCATCACATGCAGCCAACCGGCTTGCTCAAAGACAATCTTGCCACCACCAGCGGCAGCACCGAGCACTGGGAAGTCGGCGTACTTGGTGAGCGCGCGAACTTGCTTTGTCTTGGTATCGTACGCGTAGAGATTGAATTCACCGTCACGGTCAGAACGGAAGTACACAACATCACCAACCCACATCGCGTCGACATCATTGGAGCGCGACGCGGGCTGCGGAATCTTCTCCACGGCATTCGTGCCACTCGTGTACAGGGAAATCACCGAGTTGCGACCGCCGCGATACTGCTTCCACTGCGTGAACGCCGGCGGCAGGGGGTTGTACGCGACACGTTTCCCATCGGGCGAAAACGTGGCCTGGGATGCGTTCGGAATTGGCAGTCGATCTTCCGCGCCGCCGTCAATCGACACGGTATACAACTGTGTATGTGCACCGGTGAACGCGTTGCGTCCTGAGGTGAACATCACGCGTTTCCCATCAGGCGCGAACGCCTGCGCGACATCGGCACCGGGGTGATACGTGAGCCGACGCGGGCTCCCGCCGCCAACGGGAATGACGTACACGTCCTGATTGCCGTCGTAGTTGCCGGTGAACGCGATCGTCGACCCGTCGGGCGAGAACACTGGCGAGTTCTCGTCGCCGTCAGCGGTCGTCAGTCGCCGCACGTCACTTCCATCGAGCTTTGCCGACCAGAGATCGCCGGCGTACGCGAATGCCACGTGCGTGGCACTCACCGCGGGTTGACTGAGGAGCCGCGTGTCGGTCGTGCTCTGCGCACACAATGGGAACGCGTGAGTGGTGAACGCACCCCCCGATAGCAAGGCGAGCGTCACACGACGGGCAATGTCGGACATAGGGCGAGGGATTGGCGTTGACTTCACCGACGAGGCCTGCAAAGTGTCGCACCGCACCCGGGCGCGCGCCAGCGAGTGGCCGCCCATCGAGCGCCGCACTACCTTAGTCCGATTCTTCTCCCTGGAGCTGTGCTTGGCGGAACTCGGAAACGCGAAGACCATCCTGCTCGCGGCGCTATGCCTCGTGGGCATTGTCTATTCGATCATTCTCGTGCTGGGTGTGCAGCGCCGCAAACGCGAGGAGCCGTCGCTGCCAGTCGCGCCGACTGCCGGCGGGGTAGCGACCGGTTTCGTGACGAACTTCTTCGACACACTGGGTATCGGATCGTTCGCGCCGACGACCTCGATCCTGCGCGCTTGGAAGATGGTCCCCGATACCGAAATCCCAGGCACGCTCAACGTCGGTTACGTGCTGCCGACGATCGCCCAGGCGCTGATCTTCACGCAGTCCGTGCCGGTGGACGCCACGACGCTTATCGTGCTGATCGCGTCGGCCTCGCTCGGCGCGTGGCTCGGCGCAGGCGTCGTGGTCTCGTGGCCGAAGCGCCGCATTCAGCTCGGCATGGGCTTCTGCCTGCTCGGCGCGGCAACGCTGATGCTACTCGGATTGTTCGAGATCGCGCCGATGGGTGGCACCGCGGTCGGCCTTACCGGCGGCAAGCTGGTGATCGGCGCCGGCGTGAACTTCCTGCTCGGCGCACTGATGACGCTTGGCATTGGGCTCTACGGTCCCTGCCTGATTCTCATCAGCATGCTTGGCATGAACCCGACGACTGCGTTCCCGATCATGATGGGTTCGTGCGCGTTTCTGATGCCCGTCGCCAGTGCCCGCTTCATTCGCGAGAACGGATTCAATGTGCGGGCCACGATCGGACTGCTCATCGGCGCGGTGCCGGCGGTGCTGATTGCCGCGTTTCTCGTGAAGTCGTTGCCGCTAACCGCCGTGCGCTGGCTCGTGGTGGTGGTCGTGCTATACACCGCATATGGGCTGTTGCGGAGTGCGATGGTGGAGAAGGCCGAAGGGAAACTCAGCCCGGCGTGAACTGCAGGGTTTCGAGTTTGCAGTTCGGGTCCCGGGTTGCCTGTTTGAATTACTAAATGCCGAGTGGGCAGTTCGAGTTTCGGGTTCGCAGTTACACTGCAAACTGGTAACTCGAACTACAAACTCGACACTCTGTTTTGAGGCTCCAATGCCAGCCCCCCGCTTAGTGCGCCACCCACCCGGGGCCCCTCACCGCCACCCCCGGCTTCGCCCCCGTATGCACGCCGTCCTTGAGCACCTCCACACCGTTCACCAGCACGAACTGCATTCCCTCTGAGAGCTGATGCGGCTTTTCGAACGTCGCCTTGTCCACGAATTTGGCGGGATCGAAGATGATTACATCGGCGCGCATCCCCGACTTCAGTACGCCGCGGTCGTTGATCGACAATCGGGTTGCAACGGCGGCCGACGATTTGCGCACCGCTTCTTCGAGTGTAATGACCTTATCTACCTGGACATACTTGCCGAAGAGTCGGGCGAAGTTACCGTAGGTGCGCGGATGCACCATCCCCTTCGATGCGAACGACGGATCTGTGGCGCCGGCGTCGGTGGCAAACTTCATCCATGGCAATGCGATCTGACGCTTCACGTTGTCCTCGCTCATGCGAAAGAGAATTTCGCCAAGCCTTCCTTCTTCCGCGACGTTGAGATCGATGATGACATCGGTCCAGTCCTTCCCCATCGCCGTCGCGATCTCGTCGAGACGCTTCCCCTCGTACTGCAGGAGTTCCGGTTTCGTGAAGCCGACCACCATCACGTTGTGCGGCGCTTCCCGACAGCTGTTTTCAAAGCCGGGAATCTCGCGTTTGAGATCCGCCTTGATCTGCTCACGCAGCGCGGGATTCTTGATATTCACAAGCAACTTTCCATCGGCCGAGTATTGCGGCGCGATGCATGCGGAAAAGCTGTTGCCGCCGGCGATGTAGAGGTACATGTCAGCTTGCACGTCCTGCCCCGCCGCGCGCGCTGAGTCGATCTTGGCAACGACCGCTGGAATCTTGGCCCAGTTCTGCATTCCTGCGGCCTTGAGATGATAAATCTCCGTCGGCACGCCGCCTTCCTTACCAATGCGAATCGCTTCGTCCACCGCCTCGGTGAAGTGGTCGCCTTCGTTGCGCATGTGCGTGATGTACAGGCCGCCAAACGGTGACATCGCCTTCGCCGAGGCGATGAGATCGTCAGTCGTGTTGTAATTGTCGGGTGGATACATCAGCGCGCTCGCCACACCGAACGCACCGTCTTCCATCGCGCGTTTGATCACCGAGTCCGATGTGTCACGTTCGGCTTTTGTGTAGGGAGTCGAGGCTGCGCCCTTCGCGTACGCGCGTACCGTGCCGCTGCCCACAAACGATCCGACGTTCTGCGAGAGTCCGCGTCCGACCATGAAGTCGATCCATTTCGCGAAACCGTTCGCTCCAGTGAACTGCGGCGCCAAGCGCTTCATGGCGGTGTCAGTTACCAGTGCCATTGTGCTTTCATTGGCCGGCGCCGGCGTGTCGCCTTCGCCGAGGATGGCGGTCGTGATGCCCTGCGTCACCATCGACAGCGCCTTGCCATCTCCCGTCATGAAATTGTCGTACGACTGCGCCTGGATGTCGATGAATCCTGGTGCGACGACCATTCCGTTGGCATCGATGCGCCGAGTCGCCGGGGCAGACGTCAGCACACCCTTTGGTGCAATGCGCGCGATCCGTCCGTCTGCGATCGCGATATCGCCCCAGAACCATGCGCTCCCGGTGCCGTCCACCACGCGACCGTTTGTGATCACCACATCATATGGACGATTCTCAGCAGGCGTCTCGTCCGCGGCGTTCTGACCGGTGCATGCCGCAACGATGACCAGCAGAGATGCGAGAACGGTCTTGCGCACAGTACGCTCCGGTGATGGCACGGTGAAGGTGTGCAGCATGCAGCGCGATATCGGGGATGACACAACCTGTGTCGTCGGCCAGTTTGCACCGTATCTCTTCAACGCGCCAGAGTGGAACGCATGCCGGACATCGCCCAAGGCTATTCGCGAATCAGTGTGATGGTGATTATCACCGTCGCCATTTATCTGCTGCCTGCGATGCTCGCCTGGAAGCGGCAGAGCAGCCGGCGTTGGCGTATCACGTTCATCAGCCTGCTGCTTGGCTGGACGTTTGTCGGCTGGATTGTCGCAATGGTGATGACATTCGCCTACGAACCACCGCCTGAAGGTGCGCCACCTGATGAGCCGCACCTGCGGATGCCTGATGGCGCGTGACTCCGCCGCGCTCAGAACGCGCTCAGAACGCGCCGAACGTCGTGCCAAGCGCGAGTAAGACGACGAGCGCCCCCAGTGGCGCCACGACCGAAACCATAAAAATGTCGAGATATGACTCGCGGTGGGTCAGATTGCAGATCGCAAGCAGTGTGATCACCGCACCGTTGTGTGGCAGCGAGTCGAGTCCACCCGATGCAACGGCCGCGACACGATGCAACAACTGCGGACTGATGCCGGCAGAATTGCCGAGGTCGAGGTAAGTCTTGCCGACCATGTTGAGCGCTATGCTCAATCCACCGGACGCCGAGCCGGTTATGCCGGCCATGATGTTGACGGCAATCGCTTCGGAGATGAGTGGATTGTTGGGCGAAAACCCCACCACTGCGTCCCGAATGACCGCGAACGCTGCGAGCGCCGCAATGACCGAACCGTAGCCGACTTCCGACGCTGTGTTGAAGATCGGCAGCAGCGAACCCATCGTGCCTTCATTTACAGACTTCTTGAGGTCAGTCCACCGTCTCCAGTGAAGTGCGATGGCAACGACAATCGCGATGAAGATCGCCGCAATCAGCGACCACACACCGCGCACATCGTTGATTGTCACTTTGCCAAACTTCGCGTCGGCGAGGTAGCTCGTATCCATGTGCGGAATGAGCCACCGCGTGAAAGCAAGATTCAATCCAATCACCAGCAGAATCGGAACGATCGCGGTCAGGAGTGACGGACGCCCTGCCACACCGTTGGAAACGCGAATATCGGTTGGATGGTTGCCGTACCCCTCACCCGCGCGGTGCGCGAGCGTTGCACGGCGCGTGAGCCACGCCATCCCGCCAGCAAACATGACGATTCCCACGATTGTGCCGAGCAGCGGCGCGGCGAATGCATCGGTGCCGAAGTACGGCATCGGAATCGCGTTCTGGATTGCCGGTGTTCCAGGCAGCGCGGTCATCGTGAATGTCGCGGAGCCCAGCACCAGCGCACCCGGAATCAGTCGCTTGGGAATGCCCGCCTCGCGATAGAGCGCAGCGCCGATGGGGTACGCCGCAAACGCTACGACAAACACCGAGACGCCGCCGTAGGTGAGAATCCCGCACGAAAGTACGAGCGCCATGATCGCGCGCTTGGCCCCAATCCGCACGACGATCGCCCGCGCGATGCTGTCCGCCGACCCGGAGTCGTTCATCAACCGACCGAAGATCGCACCGAGCAGAAAGAGCGGAAAATACTTCACCAAGAATCCGCCGAGGCCGGCCATGAACACCTGGGTGTACATCGCGAGCAGCCGCGTGTCGCCGCCGAGTAGGACTGCGAGCAGTGCCAACAGTGGCGCGAGTACCAGCACAGAGAAGCCGCGATAGGCCAGCCAGACGAGCAGCGCGAGCGAGATCAGGATTGACATCGGGATACAATGCGGCGTAGCGCACGGTTCCGCGATCCATCATCGTCGTGCTCTGGGCTTGTCGGGAGTAACAGCAACTACAAAAGACATTCTCGCGGAGGCACGGAGAACTGCCAAGGCAATGCTGTTGCAGTTCTCCGCGCCTCCGCGAGAAAGGCTTTGACGTTTCATTGTCGCGCCGCTACGTGCCGCCGGGCGCTGGCAAAGTCGCCGCATACTTCCACTTCGCCTGATAGTCCCGCATGACAGGCTGTTTGAGTATCAGGTTGCGCACCATCTCCACCGGCGTTGTGCCATGCGTGTAGATGAAGTCGTGGAACGGTTTGTTCTTCAGCTTGTCGCCATCGACGACCTCGTGGTGCAGCGCACGGCACTGCAGGCCACCCATCATGTACGCCACCGGATAGAGCGCAAGAAGATCGTTGCCCAAGAAAACGCGCCGCTTTCCAGTCGTCGACGAAACCCATCTCTTTCGCGGGCCCGAGCAACATTACCGGGAATCAACCGATGCGCAGTGTCCGCTACGTCGCGAGCTACGTCGCGAGCTACGTCGCGATCAACGTCGCGAGTGCCGCACGCACGCTGTCCGGCACTTTGATGGGGCGCCGGCTGGCTCGGTCCACGTACACATGCACGAAATGTCCGGCGGCCGCGATCGTTGTCTCGTCATTGCGAAAGAGGCCGATCTCGTAGCGCACACTGCTGGTGCCGATATGCGCTACGCGCAGCCCCGCCGCCACGCGATCGGGAAATGTGAGTGGACTGAAATACTCGCACTTGGTTTCCACCACGAGCCCGATCGCACTGCTCGACTCCACCGCTAACACACCGCGCTCAATGAGCCACCGATTCACAACCGTGTCAAAGAAACTGTAGTAGACGACGTTGTTCACGTGCCCATACGCGTCGTTGTCCATCCAGCGCGTATCGAGGGTGGTATGATGCGGAAACTGCTCGCGTAATGCGTCGCGCATGGGCAGCGATACGGTCACCGTCAGAGTACCTGGGTGTAGATAGCCAGCACGTCGTCGTACGTGACGTCTCGCGGATTGTTGACGAGCAGGCGCTGCACCGCCATCGCTTCTGTCGCGAGTAGCGGCAGATGGTCGGCCGTCACACCAACATCGCGCAGCGTGCGCTCGAGACCAAGGTCGTTCAACAGTGCAGCAATCGTATCGACAAATCCGCGCCCGGTCCCGCTCCCGCGCCCACCTACCGCCGGCCAGAGCTCAGCATACAACGCATCGGCAAAAGGCAAATTGAACTCGAGCACCGGCAGCAGTACGAGTGCGTTGCTGTGGCCGTGCGGCACATGAAAGTGCCCGCCCAACGGATACGCCAACGCGTGCACAGCCGCCACCGGCGCGTTCGCGAATGCCATCCCCGCCAGCATCGAGCCTTGCAGCATCGCCCGCCGGGCCGCGAGGTCGCCGCCATTGGCCAGCACGGCGCGCATGTTCGATGACAACAGCTGCAGCGCACGAATGGCGAGCATGTCGGAAATGATGTTCTTCTTGTGACGCGTGGTGTACGCCTCGATCGCATGCACCATCGCGTCAATGCCGGTCATCGCTGTCACGCGCGAGGGAAGCCCAAGCGTGAGCGTCGCATCGAGCAGAGCAACGTCTGCATACAGCAACGGCGAAACAATGCCCTGCTTGGCACCAGTTGGAGTGGTCACGATCGCAATCGGCGTCACCTCAGAGCCAGTGCCGGCGGTCGTTGGCACCTGAATCAGCGGCAACCGCGCTCCGACTGCCTTGTCGACTCCGTACGTGCTCTCGAGCGTGCACGAGCCGGTCGCGAGCAGCGCCACAAGTTTGGCAACGTCCATGGAGCTGCCGCCGCCCAGCCCAATCACGCCATCGGCGCGCACACGGAGCGCGAGCGTTACCGCATCGTTGATGCACGACGCCGGCGGATCACCGATCACATCGGCGTACATCGTGGTCTGAACGCCAGCGCGCTCAAGACTCACAATCGCTTCACCAACGACGCCGACATCAAGCAACCCGCGATCGGTGACGATCAACACATGAGTCAACCCCAGCTCGCGCGCAATCTCACCCAACCGACCCGATGCTCCGTCCTCACAGAGAATGCGCGGCACCGTTTCGAACACGAACGCCCCGGTCCTCATGTTCGATTACGCCGCCTTCTGGGGCAGCGCGCGTGCAACAATCATCGTCACGTTGTCAGAACCGCCGCGTTCGAGCGTGAGCGCCAAGAGCGCATTGCATACCTGCTCCGCCGACGTCATCCCCGCGAGATGCTCGGCGATCTCACTATCGGTGACGTGCTTGGTCAGCCCGTCGCTACAGACGAGAATCACACTGCCGCGCTGCTCAACATCAACACGTGTCACAACAGGCATGGCTTCCGACGCACCAATGGCGCTCGACAGCACGTGATTGAGCGGCGACGAGTATGCACGTTCCGGAGTCAACACGCCGCGGTCCACCAGCTCTTGTGCGACCGTCTGATCGCGTGTGACCTGGCGCAATTTGCCGTTCTGGTAGAAGTAGCACCGGCTGTCACCAACCTGCAGTACATATAGCCAAGGCCAAACCACGATGCCCAGCGAGAGCGTGGTGGCCATTTCGCGCCCATCGAGCCGGCCGCTCGCTTCGTTCCGCACGGTTTCGTGCGCGTCGATCGCAGCCGCGCGCAGCGCTGCCATGAATTCGCGATCGTCGGCCGAACCCACGGAGTGATAGCAACGCAACGTCGAGGTCACGTAGCGCATGACCGCTTCGGTTGCCAGTCGGCTCGCCTCGCTTCCTGCGGCGCTGCCACCCACCCCGTCCGCCACCAGCAGAATCGACGCCAGTCGCTGCCCGGGGGTTAGCAGCGACCGCGCGTCCGGCAAGCTCGTGCCGTACAACACGAGCTGTGGATGCACCGTCGCAAGCAGAAAGTGATCCTGATTCTCCTGCCGCACGCGGCCGATGTGCGTCAACCCAAACATGTCGAGCTCGTCGTCTTTCGGGCGCGCCAGGTGCACCTGTGTCTCTGCAGCCAGCGTACTCTCACTCGGCGCATTTGCAGCAGCCGAATCGGCATCCGCGTCACTCGCGCCCTCAGAAGTCGCGTCAGTCCCGGTGGTAGGCCCAGCGAACTGCATTTTCATCTCCAGCGAGGCGGGGTAAGGTCACTCGAACCAGCCGATCCGATGCGGCAATGCCGAATTGGTTCAGCGCGCGAGCCTAAAGTGACTGATCACGGGATAGTGATCACTTGTCGTTCGTTTGACGCTCTGCACGAACTGATCCACACGATACACCTCCGCCGAGTTGGCGATTTCCATCTGCGCAAGCGCGCGAGAAGCTCAAGTGGGGGTCAATCATTTCAAAATGACTCGCGGTGCTTGAACTACCACGGGAAGCCAATGGTGCAGTGAGAAACCGGTAGTGCGTTGCATCGTGGACCAATAGTGCATATGGTGACGGTTTTCCGCGAGTCAGTGACCGTTCGACATCGTCGTTCCAGTCGCCAACCACCAGGACGCGTCCCGTCGCCACGTGAGGTCAACATACCGCTTCAACGCGGACGCCGCACACGCGCGACGCGACCAACTGGCTTCGTCGGCCGTCGCCTTCATGTGCAGTACAATCAGCACGAGCTCGTCCGACCGTCCAGCACGTCCACCTTCTGCTGAGTCCGGCGGTAGTATGACCCGCGGCTGGTCACGGGGCCCTCGCTCGCGACAAAACCATCGTAGTCTGATAGCGGCTCCTTGAGACGCTTCCATTCCCCAAGGTGTACGCTCTCCGCCACGCCCCAGATGTCTGCATCCGTGCCGAAGATGACGGCGCGGACATAATTTCCTATCCCGTTTCGCGCTGTATCCGGTCGTTGGATGGATCGTGAGTGGGGTGGCCAAACCACTCGATATTCCAACTGGCCACATCGAGCGTCGAGTCACTGCCGCGCGTCGGCACTCGGCGCTTCTCATTTCGCTCCGTCGAGGCTGCGGGCTGGGAGGCGACTGATGGTGCCGAGGGCGCAGGGACCCGACGACTGATGGAGTTGGACGCGTCCGGGGTAGGCGCGCAAGCATCGAGCATAACAGCGCAGCCGAAAGCGTGCCCGGACTGCCGCTCTGCGAACGTCCATCAAGGCCTCTCGGGGGTAAGCGGGAAGGGCTAAAGGCGACCCGCGGCTGGTGACCGGACCGTGCCGCGCAGGCCGGTTTCTGAGAGTCGCGCCGGTGCCGGCCTACGGCCCAAACGAAATAATGTGGAGCCGGTCGCTGGACGGCGCACCGTTCTGCCCCAAGATTCCACGTACGTCGAGGACTCCCGCCACCGGCCTATGCCGATGCCGTCGTTGCTCTCAGCAGTGCCGCGCCTTGCCGCGCTCCGAACCACGATGGGGAATCTTTATGAAGCTGCGACTGAAAGTGAACGGTCAGGTCAAGACGGCCGACGTTCCCGCTGATACGCCCTTGCTCTGGGCGCTTCGCGACGCCCTCGATATGAAAGGCACCAAGTTCGGATGCGGCGCCGCGCAGTGTGGGGCGTGCACGGTGCATCTCAACGGAAAGCCGAAGCGTTCCTGCCAAGTGACGGCCGTGTCGGCGCAGGGCATGGAGATCACCACCATCGAAGGGCTCTCGCCAGACGGCAGCCACGCGTTGCAGCAGGCGTGGGAGGAGCTTGACGTTCCGCAGTGTGGCTATTGTCAGGCCGGACAGCTCATGTCAGCAGCGGCGCTCCTCGAGAAGACGGCAAAGCCAACCGACGCTGAGATCGATGCGGCGATGAGTGGCAACCTCTGTCGCTGCGCGACGTATCTGCGTATCAAGGCCGCGATTCATCGTGCCGCTGATATCAAGGCTGGAGCAAAGGCCGCCCCACGCGGCGCCACCAGCGGCAATCCGGGAGGAGCCGAATCATGAGCACCACTCCGACTGCGTCGAAAACGCCTGTTTCGCGTCGCGACTTCCTCAAGGTCTCGGCCATCGCGGGCGGCGGTATCATGCTCGCGAGCTACTTCGAGCCGCTCTCTGCCCTCGATGCAAACGGAATCGCCGGACGTGATCACAATGGCGCCGCTGATCCGTCGCTGAATGCCTTCATCCGTATCACGCCCGACGGCATCGTCACAATCATCGGAAAGAATCCCGAAGTAGGACAAGGGATCAAGACGATGTTGCCGATGCTGATCGCGGAGGAACTCGACGTCGATTGGAAGAACGTGCGCGTTGAGCAGGGCAACTACGATCCGGCCAAGTTCCAGTCGCAGGTCGCTGGTGGCAGCACCGCAACGCCCACCAATTGGTTGCCGATGCGGCGTGTTGGTGCGGCCGCACGCGCGATGCTCGTTGGTGCCGCCGCGCAGAAGTGGAGCGTGCCGGCCACCGAATGCGAAACGTCACTCGGCGTGGTGAAGCATACGTCGACGGGACGCACCGTCACGTATGGCGAACTCGCGTCCGCTGCAGCGACGATGACGGCGCCTGATCTCGCGACCATTCCGCTCAAAGATCCGAAGAACTTCAAGATCATCGGCACACGCGTGCGTGGCGTCGACACCAAGTCCATCGTCACCGGCAAACCCTTGTACGGGATCGACGTCACCGTGCCCGGCATGTTGTACGCGACCTTTGTGAAGTCACCGGTGTTCGGGGCGAAGGTGGCGACCGCGAACATTGACGAGATCAAGAAGTTGCCTGGCGTGAAGCACGCGTTTGTCGTTGCCGGTGATACGCCGCTGGCGGGACTCCTTGGCGGTGTTGCCATCGTTGCCGACAGTTGGTGGCAAACTCAAACGGCGCGCAGTCAGCTCGCCGTGACGTGGGCCGAGCATCCGACTTCGCAGCAGAGCACGGCGGGCTTCGACAAGCAGGCAGCCGCGCTCGCAACACAGACACCGCAACGTTCGCTACGAAAGGACGGCGATGTCGATACAGCACTCGCGAGCGCGGCCAAGACGGTGAAGGGTTCGTACTACTATCCGTTCATCGCGCACGCGCCGCTCGAGCCGCAAAACTGCACCGCGAGCTACACCAACGGCACGCTCCAGATCTGGGCACCGACGCAGAATCCGGCCCCTGGTCGCGCGCTCGTTGCGAAGACGCTTGGAATGAAGGAAGACGCAATCACGGTGCACATCACACGCAGCGGCGGTGGCTTTGGTCGTCGACTGAACAACGATTACATGGTCGAAGCCGCATGGATTGCCAAGGAAGTCGGAGTGCCGGTCAAGCTGTTGTGGTCACGCGAAGACGATATGCAGCACGACTTCTATCGTCCGGCCGGCTGGCACAATCTTGCCGGCGGCGTCGATGCCAAAGGCAAGCTCGTCGCCTGGCAGAATCACTTCGTTTCATTCGGGGAAGGCGGCAACTTCGCGCCCTCGGCGAACATCAGCGGCGCCGAGTTTCCGGCCCGGTTCGTTCCGAATTTCGCGCTCGCGACATCGCTGATTCCGTTTGGTGTGCCAACCGGATTTCTGCGTGCGCCCGGCAGCAACGGCATTGCGTTCGCCACGCAGTCGTTCATCGATGAACTCGCGCATGCCGCAGGCAAAGACGGACTCGCGTTCCGTCTCGACTTGCTGAACGGCATGGTCCCCGACCCCGCGCCCGCCGGTGGTGCGCCACAGGGGCCACAGCAGCCGGGCTATGACGGACCGCGCATGGCCGCGGTCGTGCAAGAAGTCGCCACGCGCGCAGGCTGGGGCAAGAAGCTCCCCGCGGGCACGGGACTGGGCCTCGCGTTCCACTTCAGTCATCGCGGCTACTTCGCCGAAATCGTGCAGGCGACGGTCTCGAAGGCCGGCAAGTTGACGGTCGAGAAGGTGTGGGCCGTGGGTGACGTCGGCAGCGAGATCATCAATCCGCTGGGCGCCGAAACACAGGTGCAGGGCTCCGTCCTAGACGGTCTGGCGCAGGCGCTTGGCCAGGAGATCACGATAGAAAAAGGCGCCGCCGTGCAAGGCAACTTCGATGAGTTCCTCCTGCTCCGTCACGAAGACGCCGTGCCGGTCGACGTGTACTTCAAGAAGAGCAACAACCCGCCGACTGGTATTGGCGAACCGGCGCTCCCGCCGGTACCCCCGGCGCTCACCAACGCCATCTTCGCCGCAACGGGTAAACGTATCCGTTCGCTGCCTTTGTCCAAACATGACCTGAGCTGGAGCTGAACGCGTGCAGCATACTTCTCACATCATTCGTTGCACCATCATCGCCGTCGTTGCGCTCAGCGCAACGGCGGCGGTGCCGCAACAGGCCGCCGCGCAAACGTCGTCCGCCGCGATGGCGCCCGTGAACGATTTGCCGAATCCGTATCGCACTGTCGAGGGGTGGGCCAAACTCCCCGAAGGACGAACGTGGGGCTCCACGAGCGCCGTAGACATCGACAAAGATGGCAAGCACATCTGGGTCGCCGAACGGTGCAGCGTGAACAGCTGCGCCGCGTCCACGCTCGATCCGATTCTCAAGTTCGATGCGACGGGAAAGCTCGTAAAGTCGTTTGGCGCCGGGATGCTGCTTTCACCGCACGGCATTCATGTCGATCATGACGGCAACGTGTGGGTGGTGGACTGTGCTTGCACCGGTGGCACGACACCCGCCGATTCATCACGCGGGCATCAGATCTTCAAGTTCTCCCCCGATGGCAAGCTGCTCATGACACTCGGCACCAAAGGCGGCGGCAAAGATGCAGCATTCTTCTGGCAGCCGAATGACGTGCTCGTGGCGCCCAACGGCGAGATCTACGTTGCCGAAGGACACTCGTCGCGGGCGGGCGTGAACGCGCGCGTGCTGAAGTTCTCGAAGGACGGAAAGCTGATCAAAACATCGGGCGCCTGGGGCACTGGTGATGCGGATATGGATCAGCCGCATGCGCTCGCCATGGATTCGAAGGGTCGGCTGTTCGTTGGCGATCGGGGCAACAATCGCATCCAGATCTACGACCAGAACGCCAAGCTGCTCGACACTTGGTATCAGTTCAGCCGTCCAAGTGGCATCTGGATCGACAAGAACGACATGCTCTACGTTGCCGACTCCGAATCAGGCTCGGTCAACCCCGCGCATGTCGCGTGGAAGCGAGGTATGCGCATTGGCAGCGCACGCGACGGCAAGGTGACGGCCTTCATTCCCGACCCCGACGAAAAACCCCGCAGCACCAGCGCGGCCGAGGGCGTCGCGGTTGATGCAGCGGGGAATATCTACGGCGCCGAAGTCGGGCCGAAGGCGCTCAAGCGGTACGAGAAGAAGTAGCTCACGCCTCCGGAAACAGCCCCTCGACTGACAGCTAGCGCTCACCCGTGTCGTAGCAGAACGTCCTCACGCGCGAACTCGCAGGCATCTTCTTCGGATACAGAGATCGTGCCGTCGAGTGTCGCGACGTGCAGGTTGGCCGGAATCGTTCCCGTGGCGATCCCTTGCAGTCGCCGTGGCGTGTGTGTGCCACCAGCAATCACCGATGATTTCTCCGGCTCGACCGCAAGCGTGTTGAGCTTGGGCCAGTGCGTCTTGAGCATTTCACTGACGCCCGTGATGTGGCCGCCAGTGCCAACCCCGGTGATGAGATAGTCGATCCCTTCCGAAAAGTCGGCGAGAATTTCCTGCGCCGTGGCGACGCTGTGCGCGACGCTGTGCGGGCGGTCGGAAGCTCGGCGAGAGCGGATTGCCACCACTCGTCACCTCGAAGGAGATGTGATCGAGCCCCACCGTCTGCCAGTTGGTGCCTT